>Ga0209489_101330_pt1 | contig 50499 bp, 21 predicted proteins | sample SiratrowhiteBW_FD_187527 | JGI IMG/M metagenome (GOLD analysis project Ga0209489, IMG submission 187527) | Root nodule microbial communities of legume samples collected from California, USA - Siratro white BW (SPAdes) (version 2) | ecosystem: Host-associated > Plants > Roots > Nodule | place...
AGCGGCGGCGGTTCTGCAGCGGCGGCGGTTCTGCAGCGCACTCAGATTTGCAGCGGCGGCAGCGGCGGTGGTTCTGCTGCTGTGTGGCTCTGCTTGCAATTTGTGTTCTCGTGTTGAACCCAGCTCTGATACCAATTGATGAGTCTTAAACAAACAACACACACAAATAATCTGCAAGGAATAGAAGAAAGAACGGAACACGGGCAACACACAAGATTTAACGTGGTTCGGTTTCCCTAATCCACGTGCAACAGGAAGAATTTTATTCACTTGTGATTGCTCAAGATTACAAATACAAGTTGTGTATTTATAGGGAGAAACTAGGGTTACTGTCTAATTGGGCCTAACTCAAATCAAGCCTCCACAAAGCCCAACAGGAGGTTTACACCAGCAATTCTAAAGGCAGCAACTGATGGTTTTTCAAATGAGTATTTGGTGGGGATGAGTGATGTTGTTCACATCTACAAAGGGATCTTGAGAGATGGTACTGAAGTGAAGATTGAGTTGTACTGGGATGATATACCAAGGGATAGTTACCGTAGATTTGTTGAGGAATGCAAGGTTCTGTCTATGTTACACCACAAAAACCTTGTCAGAGTTTTGGGGTGGTGTAAGAGCAGAAAATTCAGGGCCATTATAACAGAATGGACTAGTGAAGAGAATGTTGAAATGTGGTTATCAGGGTCAGATTCACCATGGAATCAAAGACTGAAAGTGTTAATGGGGGTTGTAGAATGCATGCGTTATATGCAGAAGGAATGGCCTGAAATTGACTATGAACTCGACACAAGTAGTATTTTGTTGTCCGACAAAATGGAACCATTGATTTCAAGGTTCAAAGTTGGAGATCACAGCAACAATCAAAGAAGTAAGAACAATACACAATTAGCCTGCCTTGTGATGCCTTTTCCTTTTTCTACTTTTATGGCTTGTAAGTTATCTGTGTTTTCTTTTTATTTTGTAGAGATACATAGGTTTGGAGTATTTGTGCTAGAGATGATACTGAGTAAGAAGGTTCAAGAGGAGTTTGATGGAGATGATGCTGGATTTATTAGGGACATGAGAAACCTTAGTGAAGCAGATTTGCAGCAGATGATTGATGAGAGAATGGAAGTAACTGAAACAAATTTTCATCAAGTGAAGCAGGCACTGTCTCTAGGATTAATGTGCATAGACCAATCAAACAGTGAGAAGCCAAGCTTGGCCATGATACTTAACACTGTAGCAAGAGCCTACAAAACTAGCCTTGTTTTGCCATCCGCAAACCATAGAATATTTAAGGGACACATTCAAACCAATTAAGTAGTCATATCAGTATTCAGTGGACATTTTCTTCAGAAATAATTCATAGAACCTGTGTTCTCATTGTTCTGAATTCTGTTTTGAATATTTGATTATACTATATTCATTGTTAAAGTGATACTGTACATTTATTGTGCTATAATTGTACCTGGTTAGCTTAACTAGCACTTAAATATCTGTATTAGAGATGGAGGTGTAAACAATTTCTAATGAATCTCATCATTAGAAAATCCATACACTATTTCAGGCTCCTAATAATCTTTTAACATATTAAAATAACCTTTCACTTCCTTATATCTAAATTTGATCTTTCATATAAATATAAAAATTATTAAATACTACAATTTTCTATTTAAAAATGTAAAAAATTATAATTATATAAACATCAATTATCTACAATAATATATAAATAAAGTTTCTCTTATGGTATACACATCTTATATTTCTATTCTACCCTTAATTATGTTTTTTAGAATTTGAAAAATTATAATAAAATATAAAAATAAATATTTAATACTCTTAATTATATTTTAAAATAAAAAAATAAAATAAAAATAAACTATCCAAATTATAAAAATAAATACCCAATAATCATTCATTATTTTTCAATTCACCATTGTTATTAATCTATTTTTTTTGAGACACAAATCTCTTTCTCGCTGGTCTTTATATTAGAGTAATACAAATATCTTTATTACATCATTCACTTTCACATACTTAAATTCTGTTAATTTTTAATTTAATTTAATTTTTCATGCTGAAGAACAGTGCCACGCAGAAGAAAATTTGGGCCTGTTTTTGAGTCTTGATTATGCTGTCTCATTGGGTTCCTTCTTATTCTCTGTTTAGCAGTCTCACACCCACTCAGAAATTGAGTGCTTCAGCTCCTCATTCGCACTTTCCTTCTCTCTCTTTCTCCCCAAACCGGAAAATCAACTGTATGGACGCCACTGGCTTAGATTCCTATGGTCGTGAATTCAAGACCGCCGACGAAATGTGGAGGGAACACGCGGGTGACCCTAGCAAGAAGACCCAGTGGTATCGCGACGGCGTCTCTTACTGGGAGGTATATCTGTCTCTGTGTTTCTCACACGGGTTTCTGTTTTTAATGGAAGGATTTCAAAAAAATTGGATTTTATCTTCTGGGGTTTGTTGTAATTAATGTGTTGTTGTAAAATTTGCTTTTTTGATTGTTTGTGAGAGCAGGGTGTTAATCCAACTATGGATGGGGTATTGGGAGGGTTTGCAAATGTGAATGAGCCGGACATAAGTTGCAGTGAGGAGTTCTTGAAGATTCTCCTATCCGAAAGATTTCCTGCTGATGGCAGTCGTCAACCGCTTGTTGTGCTTGGTACACTTTCTTGCCCCTTTGTTTTTGAACTTCACTTGTGAAAACCAGTGGATTCTTGGTGATGTTGTTTCATAGATTTTTAAATCCAATGAGATTGCTGCTTAGGTTTTACTTGATTTTTTCGTCGGGAAAGATTAATCGCATTTAGTATTTATTTTTGGACATGGATGATCTAATCAGCAAACTCTTAAATTTCAGATTGTGGTTCTGGCATTGGCAGAGTCACCAAAAATCTTTTAATACGATACTTCAATGAGGTTTGTCAGATTTACTTTCCTTATCTATTTCTTCCGAGTCAGTCTTCTGTAGTTCATAATTAAGAAACGCTTATATTGAGTAATTGTTGCTGCGGTGAGCCTGTGACAATTCCAATGAAAAGTCAGTGAAGCATATGTTGTTTCATTGTACAATGCCGGTATTTGGGTTCTTTGCTAGGGTTATGCTTGTATTTGAAAGGTTACTAAATGTTTGCATTTTTAAGAGGCTACAAACCAAATGGAGAATTAGTGGCATAGTGATGCTGTAATGCTCCTTTATATTTAATTTGATGTTAGTGTAAAGAGAAATATAAATGATTTTTTGATTGAATCTGATTTTTTGCCATATCATTGCTCTTTGATGGCACTACTTTAAATTATTGCATACCCCTGTTTAGATCAAACAGCTGGTAGGGAATTCTACAGCTATATTTTTTTTTACTAAATCATAGAGTTTACAAACCTCAATTTCCATATATTTGGAAGTACTGCTTGGTATAAGTCTACCCGGATGTGATTGTACCAAGCGATGTACACCTAACTTATAAACAGGTTATGTTAACCTTTTTAGGTCAAGCTATATAACTATTCTGGCTCTGTTCAGGTTGAGCATTTTAGTGTCATACCGTTGATCTAACAATGAAGATAAACTAACTTAAAACATGCCCCATTTAAATTCTTATCAAGTATCTAAACAGTGCATTATCCTAGCTTTTACTAACGACATAACATCAACATTTACCTTTTTCTATCATTTGTTTCTGAATTGTGATATAAATGGCTTTTATTTGCTTTACTTTTTTTTCCTCTCTAACTTTTCTCTTATGGCTTGTTGGAGATGGCATCTATCTTTTATTTAGAATAGTTTATATTTAGAATAGTTTATATATAGAATAGTTATTGTTAGAATAGTTTATATTATATTCTGAGCAAAAGCTGTGATGTATTTCTTTCTCTTTCTTTAAGCTTCTGTCGTAAGCCACTAATCCTTATATATATGAATTTGAACCAGAAGGGAGATTTAAATTAAGATCACTCAATCTCTTTTCCGCATATATACTCTTTCTACTTGGTATTAGAACATTCTCCCTCAGGCGCCACTTCTTTGCATGGCTTAGTCAGGTTCATGTAGCCCACACGTGACCTTCCCATCACCGGAGTGCCATCTTGTTGCCTCCGTCAGTATTGTCAGCTTCTTCTGTCCCTGTTCCAACCCTCACCTTACCTTGTTGACACTGTTCATGTACAGGTTCTATTGAACCCTAGGGACTTCTCTCTTTTTCTTTGGTTATTTGGGTTTCTGTTGGAGCTATGGAACATCTATTTGCTGGACTTGGCTACTTGTCTTTTCGGTCTCCAACAATTACTTTGGAAAAACTTAATGAACACCATCTTGTTGCCTCCGCGACTATTGTCAACTTCTTCTGTTCGTATCCATCTCTCACCTTACCTTTCCAGCAATGTTCATGTACGGGTTCTCTTGAACCCTAGGGGCTTCTCTCTTTTTCTTTGTTTCTTTTTTGGTTTTTGCTGGAGTTATGGAACGTCTATCTGCTGGACCTGCCTGCTCGTCTTTTTGGGTAGCCAACAATTACTTTGGAAAAACTTAATGGTAAAAATTGTTTATCTTCGTCTATTTATGTTGAACTTTGGTTTCTTGGCCAAAGTTTTCATGATCACTTGGAAAAACAGCAGTGAAATATCATCAAGTGTTGAACAATAGAAGAAGCTGAGCTTCCAAATTTGTGCTTTGTTGTGGCAATCTGTGGAACCTAATATATTGAGGACTCTAAGAACATTCAAAACATGTAAATCCTTTTGGAAGAAGGTTCATGATACCTTAAGTCAACCAACCCTATAGGATCCTTTCCTTCTTCAAACCCACTAGAATTATTGGTCCAATATTATAGAGTCCTCTTTATCCCTTTACCATCGTCACTCAATACCATGCCTGCTAATAATGAAGATTCCAGTTGGCCCTTGCTCTTAGAAAAGGTACCCATTCTACTTGTAGTCCTCTTCTTATTTACAAGTTTCTAAGCCATCACTGGTTATCCTCTTCCTAGTTCTCATTTATTTCCTCTAAGTCTTCTATTACCATTCCAAAAAATGAACATGATTGTTGCGCTTGAACATAATCACACGTGGGACTTAGTTAGTTCCTCTGCCACTTGAGCGAAAGATAATTAGTTGTAGATTTGTGTACACAATTAAAGTTGGGCCAAAAGGTGAGGTTGATCTCCTTAAATCCGTATTGGTGGCCAAATGATATACTCAAATATATGGTTTGGATTATAGTCATACTTTTTCTCTTGTAGCAAAATTGATTATTTTCGTCTCTTCTTTGCTATGGCAGCTCTTCGCCATTGGCCTATTTATTAAGTGGATATTGAGAATGTTTTCCTCTAAGGTAATATGGAGGAGAACATCTACATGGAGTAACCTCCTAGTTTTGGTGTGTAGGGGGAGTCTAGGTTGGTGTGTAAATTGAGATGGTCTCTTTGTGGTCTCAAACAATCTCTAGATATTGTTTAAATCTTTGGACTAAAAAGTAATGAAGTAAATTAATCAGTTTTTTGTTGTCATTCTTGTTCTGGAAATCGTGTTTATTTAATTGTGTATGTTGATAATATGATGCTACCAAAATTGCTTAGGTAAAGCAAAATTTGTGCAAATACTTTCAAACTAAAGATCTTAGGTGTCTTAAATACTTCCTAGGCATTGAAGTGACTTGATAAAAAAGAGAAGGTATTGTGATTTCTCAAAGGAAACTTGTGTTAGATTAGATATGTTGAAAGAAACATGAGTGATTGATTGTAGACCCGTGCATAGTCCTATGGGTTCAAATAAAAAACTATTGGTAGAACAAAGTGAACCATTTTCAAATCTAGAGAGATACCTAAGAATTGCGGGAAAACTTATTTATCTCACTATTATTAAGCTTGACCTATCTTTTGTAGGTTGTGTTGTCAATCAGTTTATGCAGGCTCCTTGCATTGTTAACTGTAATAATATCCTTCGCAATTAGGATGCATTACGATAATCAAGCAATTCTTCATATTGCTTCCATCCTTGTGTTTCACGAGAAGACAAAACATAGAAATTGACTGTTATTTTGTTAGAGAAAAGTTGTTCAAAGAAAATTGCACCGAGTTTGTTGGCATCAACTTGCAAACATTTTTACAAAAATCTTGGAGAGGTGCTCGGATTCAATTTATTATCTTCTGAGCAAAAGCTGTTTGTGTTGTGTCTATTTGTAACCTAGAGTCGTAGGGGAGATTTTTTCTCTCTTTCCTTAAGCTTCTGTTATAAGCCCCTAATCCTCATCTATGTATATATATTATTGATTTGTCCCTCATGAGCATTAGCCTCTCTTCTATTTGTTTATAATTTTCTTTTTCTTTAGGGTTTTCAATCTGGAATTCTACCATGCTTTGATATTTTAGCGATACTTTAAGTTAATTAACATCTTATATTTTCTTGTTTGTTATAAATTTCAGGTTGATCTCCTGGAGCCAGTTTCACATTTCTTAGAGACTGCACGTGAAACTTTGGCTCAGGGATGTCAGACAAATACAATGCACAAAGCTGTTAACTTTTACTGTGTTCCTCTTCAGGTGTGTACTTCACCTCCATGAAATGACAGCATATTTATTTCATTCGATTAGATACTTTCCATATTACTGTGATGTACAACCTGGTGCAGTAAAGGTCCCTCTGTGGTGGGAACTAGCGGTGGATTTGACAAGTCACATGTGTAAAATAGATAAAATAGCTAATATGAACAAAGTTCCTATGATTGAACATCTATATTATGTTTTTTTACACTGGCTATGGTTTTATATTATTTGGCTGTTATGGGACATTGTAAGTTTTCACAGGCAATATTGTATATTTTTCTTTTATGAGCTCTCACATCTAACAAGTATATAGGTACCTGGAAACTGGCATTTATCATAAATTTTTTATTGAAAATAGGAAGACTAGTATTTCTTATAATTTTAGGAACTTGCTTCGATAGTTCAAACTTTTAAACGGACTTATATCATGTTTTTGTCTTTTAAACATTAGTTATTTCTTTCCTTATTTTCTGGCTGTCATGGAAAACATAAGATTCACAGGCAGTATTTGGTGAGAATTTTTTTTTTTCATGAACATTTAATCAGTAAATAAATATCTGGAAAGTAGCATTTATCTTTGTTAGGATGCAGGCCTTGAAGCAGCTACATGTTATTGTAAATGCTCTAACAGACCTTCTGTGGTATTTATGATGCTACAAATTCAATGGTTGCCTCTGTACCTACTCTTCGTCTGCTTTTCTACTCTTAAAATAAGTTGGTAACTACGTATTTTGTGACCATACTCATGATAGTCTTTAGTAGAAACATTCAGGTTAATTTGATATCTGTAGCACTTTTCATACTTTTGCCTGGGCATTGATAATTTTAGTACCACCTTTTGTCTATTCTTCAGTAATGTTATTGAGCTCCTCTTGTTTTCCTTGCTTTAGGATTTTACACCAGATGCTGGAAGATATGATGTAATATGGATTCAATGGTGTATCGGTCATCTTACGGATGAAGATTTTGTTTCATTTTTTAATAGAGCAAAGGTAAGCCGTCCATTCTTTGTTTAATATTCTCTGTAGATTAGGGTATTTGTAATTGGGAGTTAAGGGAAAAAAATGAAACTAGTAATTTTGTATCAGGGAAGGTTCCACATAATTAACTATTTACACGAGGCTTCATCTTTATCTACCAATTCTTTAGAATGCAAAAGATGATAGAGTAATGTAATGTAGTTTATTAATTATTTCTCCTCAGCAATGATAAATTGTTCATTTTGGTTCACATTTGTCATATATTTACAAACGTTAAGTACAAGTCCTGTGTAATTGTAGTGAATGAGATTAGATTGTAAAAAATTAGTCACCATTTCTAAGATGATGTATAATATATGCAGATAATCATTCTAAAGGAATATTTCTTTCTGCTTCTATAGTATTAAAAATAATCTTCTCTTACACTAAAAATTTAAACGGATCTGGTTATTGGAAGAAAATGTGCCTGTTATTTGCAATTTGGTTACGCAGAAATATTTTATAATCAGAAAGCTTGTATATAATTTATTTATCACCATTAAAGATTGATGATTTGTGCTTTCATTGGTTTGTTGGTTATACATAATCATATACTGTTTCATTTTATTTGTAACCTTATGATGGTTTTGTTGGATTGAAGCTATTATAATGTTCGTGATGCGCTAATTTGTGGGGTCACTAATTTGTCTTTCTATTTTTTGCCTAAGCATGCAGTGTTTGCCTGCCATTATTGTTGTCCCTCACTTGAATTGAAGTCATAAATTTTATCACTTTCATACTTGTACTCTGTCTGATGGCATTGGCTTATACATTACTATAGGTTGGCCTCAAACCAGGTGGATTTTTTGTCCTGAAGGAGAATATTGCCAGATCTGGTACTTTCTTCTTTGCTGCATTTTTGTCTTTCTAATGATACTGAATGATTTATTTCCTGCATTTTATTAAACTAATAAAACTGGCTTAGACACCTTTTCTAAGACCTATATATCAAACTTGACTGTATTTAGGGTCTTGGATAAACTTCTCCATAAACATTTTGAAAAAAAAAGATAAGGAAAATGAGTTTAGTTTTAACACACTAGTGGGTAGTTTATATTGTTTAGGGTGTTTGGAGTGGTGTTGGGTAATCAATTGTCTCCGCATTCACACTGAAGCTACTCTCTGTCACTTATGTCTTTTAATGATTTTTCATATCCAGACATGCGCCTATTTCTAGTTTTAGTTTTAGTCTTATTTTGAGGGACTTTGTTAGAATATCTATTGAGGAATCTCATAATATCGTGATTATATCCTACGAACAGTTTAGAATATCTTGCATGATCTCCCAAGAATATTCTCCACATTTCTTTATTTTTCATGTTTTGTTTTTGTTATTTAATCAGGATTAAGAATTTTCTGTTTTATTATGAATAAAGGTCAGTGCTTAATCTCCTGTCACATCCTTCATACCAATATGAATATGAATTTATCATCGAGTATTCCATGTCCTCCCTTTATACCTATTCCCTGTAATTTCTACAATTAAACTTTTTGTATTCTATTGGGAAGTCTAAAAGAATGCGATGAAATATTCATTAGCCATGAAGTAAGCAACAAAAGTTAGAAGGGTAATAAATTTATTTCACTCCACTCTCCTATTTCTCATCTTGAATGATGTAATGTTACAAATTCAGTTTCGTAACTGTCATCAATTAATGTATACCTGCGTTGTATGGTTTTTTCATGCTTTGTTCCACGCAGGATTTGTGCTTGACAATGAAGATCGAAGCGTTACAAGATCTGATACCTACTTCAAAGAGCTGTTTTCTCAATGTGGATTATATGTTTACAGAATAAAGGTAAATTAGGTAATTATAAAAAGAAATATGGTCTGCGTGTTGTTGTGATTAGAGAAGCAAGTGTTATTTTCCAATAAAAAGAATGTTGTAGAGTAGGTGTCATTTCCTGAAAAGTTAGATTTCATCATTTGTGTTTCACGCTATTGTTTTGTTCTGCTTCTAAAAGCATGTAGAAAGAGCTTTCCACGTGATGTCCTTGTTTTTTTTCACTTTTTAAGTTTTACCATAGGATTCCTTTTATGTCCTATAAGATTCAGTTACTTTTCTTGTGAGAGTAAGATATTATTGGGAGTCTCTTTCTACATGCTTTTTTGGTTTTCACCTATCCCTTTTTTGTTTTTACTGTGTTTTCTGAGTGAGCTATTTTGTTCAATCAGGATCAGAAAGGATTCCCTGAAGAATTATTTGCTGTGAAGATGTATGCATTAACTACAGACGCTCCTAAAAGGGCTCCCCGTGCAAAATCCAAAACATCAACCAATAGACCTAGAACCATTATGTGAATGTTCGCCTTATTCGCCCTAAAACATTTTTTTTTTCTTTCAATTGAGAGGTGGTCCATGTTGTATGTATAGTAGGCATTCATTTGTTGAGTCAAGCCACTGTAATAGGCTCTTATGCGGAATGCAATTTTTTTTAGATATGTCAGCTATTCCAAATTTATGGAAAGGTGAATTTTTGTGTTTTTACCATGTTGATCCGCCTAACACTATGCTACTATGAACCAATTAGAGACGACTTTGCTATCACTTCATGGCGTTTTGTTTGGGGTTTAGCATGAGTTTCTTAGTGCATGACTACATGTTTCGGAATCAGAATTCATACTTGTTGAGAATGGAGTTTGATACACTGACCATTTTCAAGAAGACATTGAAAGATTATATCCAAAACAGTACAGAGATTAAATGGATAAAAGAAATGACAAGGGCAAGGGCCATTTGTAAATAAAAGGAGTGTGGATGGTAGATTGTGTGCATAAAATGAGTGGAAGAAATCCTTTCAAATCAGAAAATTTTGTTAGTAACCACATTTTAGAAATAAACAAACAAGGAGGACTTGGGTTTGACATAGCAACTACTTGTACAACCATCACGTACAGATACGTAAGCTTTTGACTTCATGAGATGAGTTTTTGTTACTAAAGGGAAGACTACAAGTTGAGTAAGATTTGAAGAACAATATGGACTTATAAATGATTATGGTGGCTGAGTTGTTGCAATAAAAAGTTCAGATTGATAGCATCTGCATAGCTGAAGTTTCGAATCACACCTAAAGGGAAAGAAGTTATCAACTCGCAAAATAAGAATCAGACTCATCATAAACAACAAAACATATCCTAATTTAAAAAAGCTGAGCTCCTCTATTAACTTCTGAAGCTTCACAATCACATTATTTTCCACATTCATCCCTTCATGAACCACTTGAGTGCACTTCATTTCTAATTCCCAAGCAAAATATTTATAGTTTCTTTAAACATCCTGAAACCAAAATAAAAATACTAATTTTATGTGAGTAAGATGAACACCTTGGGTACTGGGCAAGTGTAAAAGTATCTCCCATGATTCCTTTTTGTTTATGGGAGTTGGATCTTAGTCCCTAATAACAAACTGACCAATCAAACACTTAGCCTTGACGCCCTTAAATCACTTTAGCAACTTCTATTTCTCCTTCCAATGTTTGGTTTGGTGTTAGAGGATGTAGCACCACCTCTCATAATTAAATCTTAAACGAAATGGATCCAAATAGATGAACGACCAAGAATAATGTGCCATGTTAGTAAAACTAACTGAGTTAGCAACTTTTGTTAATTTGGAATACTATTAGTCAATACACAATTCAACGACCTAGAATGAATGTTGACTTTTAGATGTAGTAAAATGGATTTTAAAGTTGAAACACTAGATTGTAGAGAGCTAATGAAATAATCAAATTATAGAATGTTTGATTGTAAATTTATTCAAAATTAAATGCACTTTTAAATAAAATAAAAAAAATATAAAATGAAGGGATAAAAATTATTCAAATTATTTAAACAGGCGAATGTAAATTTATTAACTATAATTTCAATCCATTGTAAATTAACTAATAAATCAGTATTATAAATCAAGAGTTTCAAAGATTCTAATTAGAATCCATTTATTCCTAAAATTAATTCTAATTAAAAGTTTCTTACAAGTTTAAAAATATTTTTCAATGTTAATCAAATCTTAATTAATCAAGTAAAATGTGACCAAACTAATATCAAATTTAAAAATATAGAATAATAACAATTAAAAAACCTTTAATAAATTTAAATTTAATTTACATAAGCTTAAATCTTATTATCTTTAATATTAGCAAAAGAAAAAATAATCACTCATTTTTTACTGTGGAGTAATTTTTCAAAAAGTGAAAGTCCTCTACAAGGGCCATTTTAATGATTTAAAACTTTTGCCTATATATATTTCAATATTTAAACGAAAAATACATTGTACTAATATTATCAAATAATTAAAAAAAATATATAAGAGTAAAAATATAAAAAAATTATATAATTTTGTCACTTGAATAATAGTGAGTTTAATTTAGTATGAAGTGTCAGTTGCCTTCCGTCTCGTCTCTTCACCTTTTCCGTAGCGATTGCATTTTTGTCTTTATGCTTCACGGGACTACTAATTTAATGCTTCCTCGGGAATAGTAACATTTCACGACAAATTAAGGTTTAATAACCTATTTCATTTTAATATTTTTCAATTTTTCAATATTATTTTAAAGATTTTAATTATATGTTACTTTTTTTTAAGAAAACGATTAAGCGCTGTTAAAAAAATAAAACAAGATAAATATGTCAGTAATGAGTTGTTGACATTTGGATGACACACACATAACGGAATATTAAGTTAAATTGGAGTCCGGTAGGTATCTAAACACTTTATTAGTGGATTAGGTGTTATAAATATTAATAAATTTATTATATGTAACTATTTGTAATTAAATAATAGTTACATTACATGTACTATCAAATTGGGTTATTTATATACCTAATATCTAGTAATTTACACAATATTTAATACAACAATACTTGTGTATCTCTTTTTCTATATTACTCTTTTATCACTTTCTTTATCATTTTAAAATTTGTTGAAGAAATAATGTTATATATATTATTTATTTTTGTAAACTATAATATGTCTTTTAAATATAATAAAAATAAAAAATTGTGCTGAATTATTAACAGGGATCCTCTGCAGTTACACAATTGCTTGACATGCCATAGTTCGATTCTATACGACTATAAATTTACGGTTTAGAACTATTTTGATTTTTTTTCTTTTAAAATATATATTTTTTTGCAAACGAAATTAATCCACTAAATTATATACAATTACCAATATTAATTGGAATAAATGATAATACTGTATATATATTATGACAATGTTGATTACGAATGAAAATATTATTTCAACGAGTTTACTTAAAATTTGATGACTCTTTTCAATTTTTAACAACTCATACAGCATTAAAATAGTCACACATTCTATTAGAAATTTTTTCTAAGGAACGCAGGATTATAATATTGATTATATAATTTTAAATATGAATATTAAAAGGAAAAGAACCAGCGTTGATCGTACTCAAAGCCACTAAAAGGGCATGCATGAAATCAATGAAAATACTGAGAGCATCACATTAGAATAGGTATTATTATTAACATTAAAAACATAGGTTAAACGTGGATTAATTACATCATAAAAACCACGTGTTAGATGCAGGAGAAACACACATAATACCTATTTTGTGTATGCTCAGTGATTAAGTGCAAGGAGGGAGTGGAGAACCGCACAAACACTTGTTATGAGCATAGGAAGATTCATCAAATCTCTGCAAGTTCCCACCTTTCGGAATCTCACCACACAGATTATTGTTGCTCACATTCAAACTCTTCAGATACTTAAGAGACGTAAGATCCTTGGGAAGCGTCCCATAGATACGGTTGTTCCTAAGATCCAACCCCACCAAGTCCTTCGACTTCGACAACCTTATTTTTCCCAAATCAAAAGCCAGCGAGTTCTTAGCCAGGTTTATATTCTGCAAATTTTCTTTGTTCGCCCCAAACAGCACCGACGCATCTCCTTCCAGCATGTTCTCTGACAAGTCCACGAACGCCAGGTCCAGCTTAGCCAGCGTGGCCGGAATCTTGCCGGTGAGGCGGTTGCGGGAGAGTGTCAGCACCGTGAAATGCTTCGGAAAGGAGCCGAAGGAGGCCGGGATGGTGCCAGAGATGCGGTTGCCCTCGAAGGAGATTCCGAGGAGGTTGGGGAGAGACGAGAGGGAGGGAGGGAGGGCGCCGGAGAGGGCGTTGTAGGCGAAGTCAATGGTTAAAAGGGTTTTCATTTGGGACAAGAAATGGGGTATCTGACCAGAGACGTTGGTGTGGGTGATGTAGAGATAATGGAGTTTGGTGAGGTTGGTGATGCAGGCGGGGATTGGACCGACGAGGTTGTTGATGCGGGCAATGTAGAGAAATGTGAGGTAGGGGAGTTTGGTGACGGAGGAAGGGAAAGGGTAGGGTTTGGGGAGGCTAAGGTCGGAGAGGTCGAGGCTGTTGACGCGGTATGTTTTGTTGTCGATGTCGCACGAGACACCTTTCCATTGGGGGCTGCAGCAGTCGGTGTTTGGGAGCCAGGAGGAGAGGGTGGTTGGGTTGCCAAGCTCTTTCTTGATCTGCAGAAGGGCTTGCTTGTCTTGTGGGTTGCATAGTTCCGAGAGTGCAGTTCTCAAGACCAGCACCATGGTGATGAGTAGGAGGATGCTTAAGCGTGCCATGTTCGCAGGGATTTCGATTCTGTGTGATTTGATCTGTGAAAAGTCGATGGGTATAAGGGACATATATAGAAGTGTGGAGGGAAGAGAGATACAGAGAAAAAGAAAAAGTTATTCTTTTGTTACTGAGCAGGTCTTTCTTTTCTTGACACATGATTTTAACCATGCACTGGATAATTTTATGTAATACAGATTTTTCATTTTGTTAATATTTACTGCAGATTGGGAGTCATTAACATATTTAAAACAAGTATTTTTTAATAAGGGAAAGTTCCACATAATTCAAATCTTGCATGCTGAATAGAGTAATGTAGATGATTTCTTCTCACTATGAATGGAATTGTTGTTTTTGGTCACATTTGCCATATTTTTTATTTGCTTGGTACCGGCTAGTAATTTGATTCAAGCTATTGTACCTGTCTCAATTGATTACTGGAGTTAATGATTTCTTTCTTTTTTGGGGTGTACTTCACATTAGCATACACTATTTTTACTGTTATCCAAATTTGAATTGAAGTTATAAAAATGTCTTACTTTTAAAGTTATTCTCTGTCATTGACATATATACATTATTAGTGTAAGTTGGCCTACCTGAAGAAGAATTTTGCCAGCTACTTCATCTTTCGAGAGATATTGTAAGATATCTTCAACATTCTACTTTTCTTTGTTTAAAAGAAGTAGGATAATTAAAACTAGATCAAGGTTCGTGGAGATATTATTTACAACAAAGCCTTTTTTTTCTATTTCGGGTATGTTCTTCTGATATCCTTTATTATTTACATGATCCCCTTCATCAGCAGGAAACAGGTATGAGTATATAATGTGACTTTCTGCGCGTCATTGCTCTGCTTTTAAAACATATTTTCAAGGGCTGTTGTCCTTAATTTATGTACGTACCTTTGTTTTTTACCATAGGATTCCTTTTATGTCCTTTTAAGTTCAGACACTTATTTTTCTTGTCAGACCAATAGGTTATTTGTCCGTCATATTACTATATCTTCTATCGAAGCACTTTTTATATTCTGAAATGCAAATTTTAAAATCGTACATGTATTATTATTGGGATATGCATCCTGTATGTTGGAATTGATATGCTTGAGTTTTAAGCCATTTGCATGTGGAATGCAATTCATCCTTATCTTAGTTCACTACAATAAAATAGGATCCTAAAATAGGATATTACGTTGAAAAAGATAAATTATATCGATTAAACTATAGTGATGTAAAATACCTTATATAATATTGTTGTAGTCAATAACTAAAATAAAAAGTGGTATAGGAAGATTTTTTTTTTAAAAATTTAAAAATTATTAGACGTTTTACTTATTATATCGGTTGTTACAACAATATAATGGTATATATTTAAAAAGAAAATTTTAGCAAACTACTTACTACAATAGTTGTCAGGGAAATCAATGTAATATAGTGATTATTATACATATTATTATTTAGTATTAATTGATGTAATATGCGTGTTTTATAACCCAATTTAAATAATTTTTAAAATTATTTACTGGTTCATGTTGTTATTCACTGGTTGAGTCTCACTGTAATGGTAGTCATCATTATACTTATTTTTATTATTTTCACTGTCTTCGTGACATTTGCTTTATTTTGCATTTCTTACATTGGTGGTTGTTTAATTTCTTTTTATGTTAACAATTGCAATTTGTGTTTAAAGGGGCACGGGTGTTCTTGAAGCTATAGTTATTGCCCGTTATCCATTGCCACTAAACCATCACCACCGCGTTTTGCTCCCTCCATCAAGTTAGTATTTTAAAATTAATATTAATATTGTATCTCTATTATTTTGGTTTTCCTTTGTGTATGTCTCGGTCTACAACATACAAGTAAGGAAAACTATTTTGGACACTTGATATAATGATGGAATAGCCTCAAACTAGGAAGAAAAATTCAAATAGCATTCAGTTTTGATAATTTGTACTTAGAAAAAATTGGAAAACTTACAACACTTCTAGAACACGTGACTTAAAGTGGGACACAAGGTGTTGTAAGAGAAAGAAATAAAGTCTCACTTAATGTGCTAAGATCAATAATTTAAGTGAGAGAGTAACATTTCGCTTATAATGTGAGTTTACATGTGCTTAAGCGAGATGTGAAGGTTTGGTCCCTTGGAATGAAGACCTATCACAATAAAGTGCAACTTCTTGGGAAAAGACTTTCTTAATGAATGAATACTAAAAAAGAATTAGGTTACTACACCTAGAAAAGCATGAATGGAAGATATTAGCATTGGAGGACTTAAAAGACTTGTCAACCATCACTTGGAGCAATTGCTAAATATTTTTAGACCTGAGAGCAAAGAAAAACAACGACATAAGAGTAGGTTGTACATAATGTTTTTCATGTGAAAAAAATTTAAGAGGTGGCCAAAACAAGAAGAACAATAAATGGAAGAATAAAACACTAGAAGGTTCCAACTTAGAAGTAAGGTTAGACTTTCTCCCTATCCATATTGCAAAAAGATAAATTATCATCAAAGAAAATGTTGATGGAGGCCATATATCAAGTGTAAAAAAGTGATGAATTGAAACATGTAGAACAAATATGCAAGTCTATATGGAAAGAGGAAAAGGTGATTATGAAGGCACACAAAGATGAATAACACTTTGTTGCAACAACCAATATTTCTAGTGATTTATGGTTATTAGACAATGACTGAAATATAACCAACAATCAATTTTTAAAAATATTGACAAAACCATCATTTCCAAATCAAAAATTTGAAATGGTGATTTCATCTTAGTCAAGGGAAAATAGACCATTACTATTGAAAGCATGAAAGGTTTTGATATAATCCTTGGAAGGATGAGATGATGTTAATCAACTAAAAAAATATTGGATAACTCAAGAACCATGGAAGAACAAAAAGATATGGTAGAAGCATGGAACTCCATGGGTTTCAAAGTTGCAAATCAAGAAAACAACATGGAAAATAAGAACAATTTGCAAAAGAAAATAGAAAATAGATTAAGGAGAGAGTATGAAGAATATGTCACATTTGAAAGAGACTCCTAATGGATAAATGCAAATAGGATTCACCACTTAAAAATGTTTTCCAAGATATGTAAAAGTCAAAGTGTAGAACACTTTCAAGACTCTTAAAAATGTCTCACGAAAGAGATTTTCATCCAATAATCAAAAGTTATTTACAAAAAGGGATTAATTATCTCTTTGTAGGATTATGCCACAACCAAGAAAATGAAAAGATACCTCACATGTGAATCGTAAGTGTGACCATGAGACTATTTAAGCTAATGATTACTGTAACTAATCATATGTTTAACATTTACTTACCTAATTACTAATCTAACTATGCATATGGGTAGTTCCTTGAAATTAGAAAAGACACATAGGTTAGTTTTTTGATTTAAGGAGAAACATATGGGAGAATCTCCAAGAGTTACATGTGGCACCTAAAATTAAGGAAAGACCAAGTGAAGTAGTTACAACCATAAGATGCACTTGAAACTTATATGTGTTGGTTAGAATCTCTTCATATGTCTTTTAATCTTCCAAATTTGTCCAACATGTGTCCTTTTGCATCTCTTGGATTGTAGAATATTGTAAGAAAATCAAAGAATATTCTATAATCTAAGATATTTACTAAATTAAGTGTTTCTTTATCCCTAATTCCATTACTTTGAGCCTTCCTCGTTTGAATCCCTTGGAATATTTTCTTGATTTATTCTTGTCATGCTTCTTATATTGATTTTTCTCTTCTTTTTCACCATCTTTAGCAAGCTCTTCTTTATCCTTATTACATCAAGTTTGAAGTATATCTTTGATGTTTTATATGTGTCTGACATTGACTAAAATTTTCATAGTGTTGCACAACTTGTGGAGAAGGGTTTTAAAATCACATTTGAAAACAATTGGCATTTGATCAAAGATTTAAAATGCAAAGATGTATTAAAGGTGAAAATGAGATCTAAAAGTTACATTCTAAATCTAAATCTAACAGAGGAAGAGCGAAAGCTTTTTTATGCAATGTTGATTTATGACATAAAAGACTTTGACATTTCACTCTTGTGATATTGTTATACATGCAGAAACATTCCTTGCTGAAACGTGTCTCGATGCTTGAAAAAAATTGATAGAATGTGTGACTTCCCATATATGATAAGCTAGTTAAAAAATTATTTCCTTGAACCACCTAGTCTCAAAGGCAACAATTGGTTCACACTAATATTGGAAACCTCAAAGAGTATTGTCTTTACATAGAAATAAACATTATATTACTTTTGTTGGTGATTATATAAGATATTGTTGGATTTATTTATTTAAATTCAAGATTGAGGTTGTTAGTATTACTTTGTAAACATAAAAGATTGGTGAAGACTCAAAGTAGTTACAAGTTGCAAATAATAAGGTATGAGAGTGAAATTCAACATTAACTTTTGGTGATTTGAAGTCTACAACTAAATGGTGAGAGAAAAAATAGAAGCATTATGAAAGGTGTATGCTATATGAGAAAGATTTGCAAAAGAAGTTATGGGCAAAGACTGCAAACATTGTTGTGTTTTTGTTGAATAGGTTACCAATTGAAGTTTTGAACAAAAAGCTTCATTTGAAGCTTAGTTTTGGTACAAACCAAATTTATAAAATATGATAGTTTTTGGTTATGCCTATTTATCTCATGTTCTACATGTTAAAAGGGAAAAAATGATAAGAAGGTTGAACCCAAAGTTTTCATTGGATACAACAATGAAAAAAGTTCTTGTGAGCATGGATATAAAGTTTATAGAAAATCAACAATGGAGTTGAGAAGATCCCATAAGAAAGCAATTTCCGAAAAACTACATAATTTGGAGAAACTAAGAAAGATGACAAGTGGATAAATTCTCTAAAGGAAGAGCTAGAAATTATTGAAAAAAAAACTATCACCTACAAACTAGTGGACATACCTTATAACAAAACAAACTTATGGGAGTTGAATGAGTTTATAGAACAAAACTTAATTTAGATGGTTTTATAAATAAATACAAGGCAATGTTGGTGGCAAAAGGCTATGCTCAACTATTTAGAGTGAACTTTTCAAAAGTATTTACTCCAATTTCACATTTTGATACAATTAGAATGTTGAATACCTTAATCATATATAAAGGATATCATTTAGATGTAAAATATACTTTTCTAAATGGTTTATTGGAGTAAAAGATTATGTAAAGTTATTTGAAGAGTTTCAAATCAAAGAAAAGAGAAAAGTGTTTACAAGTTGAGAAGAACCTTATATGCTCTGAGATCGACTCCAAGAACCAAGTCAAACAGGAAAATGAACTTTAATTATAAATGAAAGAATCAATGCAGAGAAAAGAATAAAGAAAAAGATTTCAAGAAAGATTCTCAAAAACAAGGTAGAAGATTAGAAAAAGTAATAGAAAAATCAATTTTGTAAATCTTTTAATCATATAATATTTCTTGATTCTTTTGGAGTATTCTACAACTCAAGATACATTTGAGATGGTTTGACAAAATTAAGATAAGGAGTAAACAAATGAAGAGTTTCTAAACTTTCACATACCACATTCAAGTATATTGTTGGTTGGAACTTTTTCAGTTAACTTCTTATTTTAAGGATGTCTCTAGCCAACTCCATGTAGTTTTGCATAGTTTTTAAATGACACTTTTTGGGGTTTCAATAATTCATGTCTCTTCCTTACGTCAAGAAACAACTCATGTGCTTAAAGTGTGATAAAAAGTGTTAATAATATGATTAGTTAGTTAGTTAGTCTTATGAATACAATTAGGATTCTAAAATACATGTAAGTGTTTTATTTCACATCTTAGGTTGTGGCATTTGTTGAAGATCCCACATTGATAAGAGATAATTTCAATCGTTTATAAGTGAGTGCAAACCTCACCTTACAAGTTGATTTTATAAGTTTCAGTTAGACTTAAAGTCCACTTTATAATATGGTATCAGAGTTTATTCTAATAAGGTTGTTGAACCTATTATACCACCCCTTAAATATATAGTCTTATTTTTTAAAGTTGAGTTAGGCTGAAAATTCATTTTTTAATAACATTCTTTCTATGAAAGAGTCACTTGTTATAATAAAAATCACTTTTCTAAGATTGAATAAGCTTTTTCTTATGAGTTTAATTTTGAGAGTGTAAAGAATTCTCAATTCTTACCTTGATTTTTATTATGAAAAACTTTTTTAAATGTTAAATCTTTCACACTTATTCTCTGAGATTCATTGTAAAAATGACATATTCTTTTCTATTTTATGTCTCGATTCATTTTCTATTTCATTTTCCAACTTGTTATGTATACCATATTGGAAGCCTAAACCATGGAAACTAATGCTTCCGTACGTCATTGTTATCTTGTTTTTCCGTAATTCTTGTATTTCTCACATTTCCTTTACTTACTCAACTATTCAATCTTTTAAAATTGACAGGAATGAGGCTACTAAAAGTGGATCTTACAAATTTTAAGCATGTGACACAAATATCAATTCACATGTGATGATGATGAAAGAAGCAATCTGGAATTCTAAATGATGCTAATTAGTACGGTACAATAATTAATACGGAAGCAAAAGAGGCAAGCTGGCCTTCAGAAAACCAACAATACAAGGGTCTGTCAGAGGTGTCACAAGAGAGAAAGTCAGCCAATTCAGATGTTCAAAACTTATTGCAGCAATGGTTTAAATAATATTCGTGAATGACTCCAATCTTTCCAAAATCCTAATATGTATTGTATTTTGATCTATAATTTTATTTGTTGTGGACCCTTATCGAATCTTAATCTTAATTATTATATGATCTAGATGTGATTTGTTCGAGTTAGATAAGATAAATAATAAATGCATGGAGAAGAGTGAGAGAGCTAGATATGGTTTACACTAACTCGTGCAATGTATGACTCTATTATGAAGTTTGTACTTTGATGTTGTATTTGTTTAAATATTATATATAGTATAAATATATTCATTGTCCATGATTTTTTTTTTTTCTTTTCTAGATATATTGACAGTATATTAAACAAATATATTAAAAATAAAATGTTCGGCGTAATAAATTTATTATTGGAGCGAGAGAAAACTTCCTAAAAATCCTGTTACAAATTATATGAAGTTTTAGTATTTTTAATTTATCTCAAAATAATTGATATTTTATATTATAACGCAATATTAATTTTTTTAAATTGTTTCCACCAAATAATTGTTTTTAAACTATTTTAGTATAGTTAAATGAATGCATAAAATAAGTAGGATGTATCTAATAGGTCTTTAGTAAAAATGTATTAAAAATTATATTTACCTGAGAGAAGGAGAGAGTAGTACAAACTAAAGTAAACATTATAAGGATCGTGATACAAGAGGTCTTTTTATTATATGATATTTTTTTTTTACTTTTACACTTGTATCATATTATTGATGTTCATAGAAACCCGTTCATGGTCAAGTGCAGGCAGGAAGAGGAGAGCCACACAAGCACTTGTTGTTGGCATAAGAAGACGCGTCAAATCTCTGCAAGTTCCCACCTTGAGGAATCTGACCACACAGATTGTTGAAGCTCACGTTCAAACTGTGCAGAAACTTGAGCTGCGTCAGTCCCTGAGGTAGCGTCCCATAGATACGGTTGTTCCTCAGATCCAACCCGTTCAAGTTCTTTGACAACCCCACTTTCCCCAGATCAAAAGCAAGCGAGTTCTTCGCCAGAAGTATCTTCTGGGTGTTCTTATCCGACCCGAACAGCACCGACGCGTCACCCTCCAGCATGTTCCGAGACAAGTCAACGAACGCCAGGTTCAGATTCGCAAACGTCGGCGGAATCCTCCCGGTGAGGCGGTTGCGGGAGATGGTCATCGACGTAAACAGCGCCGAAAACGAGCCATAAGAGTCGGGGATGGCGCCGGAGATTCTGTTGCCGTCGAACGTGATTCCGACGAGGTTGGGGAGAGAGGAGATGGAGGGAGGGAGGGTGCCGGAGAGGGTGTTGTAGGAGAAGTCGAGGGTGACGAGGGTTTTGATTTGCGACAAGAAATCGGGTATTGCGCCGGAGACGTTGGTGTGGGTGATGTAGAGATAACGGAGCTGGGTGAGTTTAGCAATGGCGGCGGGGATTGGACCGACGAGGTTGTTGGTGCGGCCAATGTAGAGAAAACTGAGGTAAGGGAGGTTGGCGAGGGAGGAAGGGATCGGGTAGGGTTTGGGGAGGTTAAGGTCGGAGAGGTCGAGGTTGTTGACGCGGTATGTTTGGGTGTCGGTGTCGCATAAAACACCTTCCCAGGTACTGTTGCAGCAGTCGGTGGTCGGAATCCAGGAAGAGAGAGCGGTTGGGTTGCCAAGCTCTTTCTTTATTTGCAGAAGGGCTTGTTTGTCTTGTGGGTTGCATAGCTCTGAGAGTGCAGTGCTGATGAAGGATACAACTATGAGCAAAACTATGCTTAAGCTTGAAGCCATGGTTACTGGGATATTCATATGTTTGTGACTTTAATGGATGATAATGCGATGTTTTATATTATATCTTTCAAGCTGCTATGTTTGACTACTATAGGAGTCAATTCACCAGTGCAAGTGTTCGGGAAGGTCACGCATATTGGGTTTAGCTTTTTTTGACTTTGTCAATTTTCCTAAACAAGGAAGGATCAATTTCACTCAAAACATCTCAACTCAATCATAGGGATTTGACCAAACACTGTGTTTAATAATCTGTGTATACAAAGTGTCGGCATTAAGAAAATAGTGATTAACAAATCAAAGAAATGCAAGAGATGTTTCAATTAATATACCTAAATTTGTTGTATAGTAAGTAAGAGAAGTTACTCGAGATTTAGCGACTTCTGTAATTTTGGATCCGAGAGAGAAAAAACTAGATCAAATAGAGATGTCATAGAGAATTGACTTGTCATTGCAGATACTTAAAACAATCCCGTTTCACAATGAAATAAAAGTAAACAATTATTTTTTAAAAAAGTTTGACTTATGTTTCTAAGTTGACATATTTTGTTGTTAATTCGATAAAGTGAAGAGAAATTAATAGCGTTTGAAAATATAACGAATTCAAAAGATAATATAGATGAAAACTAAGAAATGAAAATATTTATGGATATTCAATGTATTTAATTAATATTTATTGCACCTTGTTAATTTTGATTGCAAATGTCAACAGATTGACTTATTGAAGATTTGGTCCTGCAATAAAAAGGCCGAAATTATTGAGAATAGTGGCATTGGAGGAACCGGATTGAATAAGTCATTGTGAGGTTGAATGACAGCATCTTCAGTATTAGATCTGAGATGAAACAATAAATAAAGTATTAGAAGTTGGCATAGCAGCAATGTTAGAGGCTGAAATGAGTGCAGCGTATTCATTCATAACACCATTAAGGACTGTACGTGAAACTTGGTTGGTACAAAGTAAAAAATAAATAAATAAATCTATTAAGTACTTTTTACTCACTTTCCTCTCTTTTAAAGAAACAGAACATTTTAAGAGAATAATTTACTTTTATAAAAAAAATTAAATAATTTATAATAAAATATATTATTTAGATAAAATTTTAAAAGAATTAAACGTCAAAATAACTAAATCATTTAAAATTAGATAATCTCACATTCTACTTAAAAGATCAAAATTTTGGTGTTTTCAAATTTTTGTGTTTTCTATTTAAATAAATGTGTTGTGTCATTAGGATTATACTCTTTGATTGTCTTCTTATTGGCAAGAAACTCCTTTAAAGTTTAAGTCTTGAGTGGAGCATCTTTTATTGGTAGATGTTAAAGAGGATACAGAGCTCATTTAAAATCTTTCTCATCCCGTAAATTATAATAGCATGATCAATAAGAGAATAATGTTCAAAGGTAATATGCATATTTATGCTTTTCAAAGTAACATTTCTTTTTTCATTCTTTCTTTCTTTTTGCATAAGTAATGGACTAAAAATTGATATGAGATTGAGCTCAGTAGGCCTCCTACAGATTGGAAATCAATGATTGAAAGACCTTTGAAAAGGAAAAAAAAAATAGACAATTATTCTTAAAGGTAGTGAAGATCTTCAAACAAGGAATGAGACAATCACTTTAAGCTTGGTCCAAGTAACTCCTAAAGAACGAACATGTTAATACTTTGAACTAGAGTTTGTAGATCATAACACAAGACTTGGATCTCAACGTGATGTTATTTATGGATGAGGTTCAGGTCATTATAGTTGTGTTACCATCTTTTTTAAGGCTACAGGTTCAATACATAAATTGTTATCACAATTTTATTGTATAGCTACGAGGGTTGTATGCACTTTCTCATCATTCTTTTATTGCATTTTTTTGATATGAGATTTGCAGTTGTTGTTCATAAGGATGTATCTATCTTAATGAAAAGAAATAGTTTTGCTTTTTGGCAAAACCATAAATCTATGTGGTTTAGGAAATTTTTACAAGAGTCGCATGATGTCAAATATTTTAATTAGAAATTAGAAAGTCTCTGGAGTTGTTGATAAGAAGAATCTTTAAGCTTTATAAGCCAAAGTAGGAGATTTTGACGATGAGAGAGTTCTCCACTGATAAGGTACTAATAATAGCTGATTTGGGATCTAACAATTAAATTAATAAGAGTGTACATAAATAATAAAAATAAATTGAGAAATCCTGCTTTTTTGTGTTGTGATAGAGGCATCATTATATAAATCTACTGCCCATCCTTTCTAAAATACAAGACATATATATAATAATTCAATAATTATTTTTTAAGAATTGATATGATTAATATTATATTAAAGATAAATAAATAACATAACTGAGTATAAAATTCGGCCATTTCACCCCTTTATAGGAAAACAAGTTCAAAAAGGGATGGTGCAGGAAGTAATTACCTTCTATTAGGTCATAAATTATGTTAATGCACCTATTTTCCTTCGTTGGACTGGATGAATATTGTATTGGTGATATGTTTGTGTTTTTTTGGTGATTGTACCTCATGTGCTAAATCTGTAGTAAGACGTGTTGCTTTGTCCCATTCACCCAATCTTTAAACCTTGTACTTAGCGTAGTTTCAAATTAATATTTGTTTTGGTGGGATGAAATATTAAATAACTAAACATGAATTAAAAATATAATTAATATGAGATAAATGGGTGAGGTCAATTCATTCTTGTTCAATGGCTAATGAGCATCCAAGTTACCTAAGGCAAGTAGGCTATGGGCCTAAGCCCATTTACCCATTGGGCCTTCTGGAAGGATCTATTGCTAACACATGGCTAGATTTCCAAGTATTGTGTGTACGTGTTAATTTACCATAGATTGTAGCAAGTAACTGTTTGAATATACTGTTGCAACGTGAATTATTTAATCCAAAAAGGTAACTGTGCACAGTTTATACAAAAAGAGACCATAGGAACGTAATCTTTAAAATAGTGAGTTCGGAAACTTTTCTATTTACAATATGTCTATTTAAAAATATAAATATACACTTAGTGTTTTATCGGTTTCATTTCTTTCATCTCTCTTTCGTTTTCAATCATACCACTTTTTTCTTATTCAAGATATAAGATCTATTAGACAAGTGGAGTAGAAAGGATAATTCTGCCTATTAAACAAAACAAGCTTAATTAGTAAAAAATGTTTAATATTATTCATTTAATCCTAACTTTAATCGTAACCAACTTGATAAAATCATTTATCATATGTATCCGTGTTTTTCTCCGCTTCTTTTTATCCTTTTTTTCTACTCATGCTAAACTTAATATTCATATTTTTTTAACAACAAATAATAATATAAATAGAAATATTTTAGGAATGTTCCAACTTTATTATAAAAAAAAATTCTCTAGAACATACATAAATATCACAAAACACATCAAGAGTAAGTTAAAAATTATAAAATACTCTCCATCTCAACTTTTATCATCATAACTCATATTCATGTAATGTAAAAATTGTTGAATATTTATAATATTTCAGATGTTACAAAATATTAATTTTAGTTCTTGATATTTTCCTTCCAGTAAAAGATGTGGAGCCCAAATATGGTTTTATATAATATAACATTCAATTCACATAGGACTAATAAATGTAAAGCTGTAAAAAAATTTTGAACAACAGAGAATGATATAAATAGTAACATTTTAGAAGTATTCCAATCCTATTACAAGAAGAAAATTTCTCAAAAACTTACACAATTATAAGAGAAAACACATAAAGAAAAAGTTAAATTATAAAACATCCTCCATATCAACTTTTATCATAACTCATACTCATGTAATGTAAAGCTGCAAAAGATTGTTGAATATTTGTAATATTCTTAGATGTTACAAAATATTAATTTCGCTCTTGATATTTTCCTTCTAGCAAAAGATGCAGAACCTAAATATGGTTTTATATAATATAACATTCAATTCACACAGAACTAATAAATGTAAAGCTGCAAAAAATAAAAAATTGAACAGTAGAGAATGATATAAATAGAAATACTTTAAGGGTGTTTCAATCCTATTATAAGAAGAAAATCTTCTAAAACATACACAAATACACGATAAAACACATAAAGAGAAGGATGGTGATATTTTTACACCACTATTCATCTTTGATACCATTTAATACTAATATATAATATTATTTTATTTATATATCATATTTTATTAACAAAATGTAGTGTCAAATAGAAGTATAATATAAACATTGGTGTAAAACTAATATTTTTCTGGAGAGAAAGTTAAAAATTATAAAACAACTTTTTATTATAACTGATACTCATGTAAGGCTGAAAAAAGTGTTAAATTTTATAGTTTTATATAATATAATATTCAACTCACACAGAAGTTGACGAGTATGCACATGGGAAATTGGTTTATGCCATCAGAAACTATTAGTACAAACAGATAAAAACACAATAGAATCATTTTTGTGGAAAACAATAGCAATAAACTTTAAAACTATTGAATAGTAACTTATAAAGCAATGTTCAGAAAAAAGAAGAAAAATAATAAGTCTGTGGATAGTAAACAGAAAACCGAGGAACCAAAGCTTGCATGTCCCTCATGCATGTTCTATGTACTTTGTTCAAATGGACACCTACTGCTATAATTTTAAAGAGAGAAAGGGTAGCAGGGTGGCCATACATTCCACTACTTTTTTTACCTTGTTAATCCCTTTTAGTTAACATCAATTTTCATTTCTGAGAGGAAAGTTAATGTCAAATCTCCCAACCCATTTGAATTTTACGTGTCATCACTTCAAGAACAACCCACATGACCAAGTTGAGGCCTAAAATAATTTTTCGCACTACCAAAAGATGAAAGGACTAGCCTCTCATCCTTTAATCATTAACCTACTCAGTGATATTTTGAATGAATAAAGTCTCTTGAAATTGTTTTAACTGTTAAAATCTTCTGTTCCTCAGCTTTCTGTCCCATCCACCAATATTCCAAAAGGAACGTGGGACTCGTTCTGTGTGCTTCCCATCGAGCAGCACTCCCACATATAGAATCCCATTTTTCTACCACTAATTTACCTCCCTGACTGTTATGCGAAATGACAGCTAAAGAAAAAGAGAAAAAAAAAAAAAAAAAAAACAAAAAAAAAAAAAAAAAGAAAAAAAAAAAAAAAAACAACTAGAAACAAGAAAAGTGGTTTTGTGATCTCAAATCTCCCCCACATGACATATTTGAAATCCGATGATGATCTGCACCTACTAAAAGGTTTTTGTGAGGAAGGTGGTGCATGCTTCCCATTCAAGGTCTTACACATATACATATTATATATATATATATATATATATATATATATATATATATAAATATATATAGGACCTTCTCCAATTTGATTCTTCAAATGAGGTGGAATTTGGTGCTGCTATCATGGCTCCAGTCAAAGATATGGAATGAATCTAAAGCGTTGGATTCCCTTTGCTGATTGTCAAAACCTTGTGGTGGAGAAATTAGGTTTAGTGACTGATCTTTTTCTATTTCTCCCAATTCTGCAAACAAGCCCTTATCAAGTTGTTGGTAGCTCTTCTTGTAAGGGAGTCCAATATCACTGAATTCTCCATCATCCGTCTCAAGCTGCTTCTCTTCCTGAATACATGCACTGTTATTTACATTATTGCTGTCACTGTTGCTCTCCTCATGCTGCTCTTCCTCGTTCTGGTGACTGGTTTCTGAATTCTTTGAAGCACCAATGTTGTTGCCCTTGAATGAAGGCTGGGATCTAGAAGAACCAGCAAGAGCATTTCTGTGAGTTGGCCATGGATGGTTGTGCTCTGACGTGTAAGTAATGACCAGCAGGTTTGGATCAGTTCTGCTCCTCTCAACTTGTTTTCTGGCAGGACAACCCTTTGAGCTGCTGCATCTATAGTAACCCCTACAGGTGGTAACAAGAGAGAGAGAGAGAGAGAAACATAAGAACACAAATGATACTGAGAAAAACCAAGAATTACTGCACCTGCACCAATGACATAATGTTGCCTACCATAGAAAGAAATTGCTTGACGTTAGTACAGTAAATTGCTTGCATTATATAATATTTGCCAAAGAAAGCTTTTGGAATGGGATATATATAACTTTAGCTAGTTGTTTTTTAAACCTAAAACCTTGAGCGAAACACTATGTAAGAAATAGTGAACAAAAATAGACACTAAGAGATACCATACCATACCACATGTGCTTCCTTAATTTCCCTGTCACCCAATAAAAGTGTGATACGTGATTGAGAAATAATGTTAGTTTTATCTGTTGAAGTGTCACTTTTCTTTTGGAGGGATAGGGGTATAATAAAAAAAATAAAAATAAAAATTAACACCTGATTTAGATCTTACTGCAACATTACTATTTGTTTCATTCAGTAGATACAATAGAATTTATAATAATTATTTCGAAAGTACAACTACCACATTTATTAATTGGATAACTAGTGAAAAATAAATTATGCTGATAGCATAAAATCTTTGAACCTTTATAAATATAATATTTAGTCATCAAACATTGTTTTTATGTTTTGGTGAAGGTTCTTGCAAAGAGAAAAATTGTTTATCTTTTATGTAGATATGTATGTTTTGTATATAGGTTGAGCTAATCTTATTATTTTTATTTATATAATTTTTGATTGTTGATTAAAAGAAAAAGTCATGAAGCATTAATATATGATTTTTGATTGTTGATTAAAAGAAAAAGTCATCAAGCATTAATGACAACTTAATTTCAGTAACCAATCATACTTTTAATAGTGATTAAAAAAAATAATAATATGTTTCACAATAATTTGTGATTAAATGATTGTGTGTAGTCTTGTTTATTTATCTTATAATACTAAAAATATAGAAAAGTATGAAGTGGAAACATTAAAATTACATATATGAATTTAAATTATGTGGGTTTAAGTTTACCAATTAGTTTAATATAAGAGTAAACAAAATATTATTTTCTGCTCTTACATCGGAGAAACTTAAGTGTGACACTTTAAGTGATTATTTATAGTATTTTTGATTAATAAAATCTAAAGTTTTACCAATGTTTCTTTACTGGGCTGATTAACAAAATAAAACTCCAATCTTAACTAACAAAGCATACAAAACCTAAAATTTGGTCACTTTATGTGCTTTCTTTGTTTAAAGAAGTTAGGCAAAATCTTGATTAAAATACGTTATCTCTTTCCGAGAAGGATCACACTATTCCAACTTACCTTGGATATGGAGAACCTTTAATGGGTTTCTGACCATATTTTCTCCAAGCCCACAGATCAGAAGGGACTACCTCACCACTTTGTCTGCTGTTGGGTGCAGCTGGTGCAGGAACACAGATAGACTTCTTTGCGGGGCTCTTCCTGATTACACAACAGTATCATATTATCACTTACATCGTTCTCCTTAAACTTCAACTAAAAACCAATATTTTTATGCACATTTCTGTATAATATCTTGTATAACTTTTTTTAAACTTTCTTGTTTAGAGTTAATTCCACTGAAATAGTGGAAATTTTGTGGTCAAGAAAAGGGATATGGTTTTTATCCGATGATCAAAGGAACAGAACATTTCAGGTGTGTTCCTAAGAAAAAGTAGTTTACGATAAGCTTTCTTGAAAGCTCAGTATGTGACTGCTATGGTGACACCTATCTGGCTAGCTCTACTTTTCAGGTGAATTAACCCTGTTAAAGACATCGATGCACCATGTTTAGTCTTAATCACAATCAACTGTTTCCAACATGAAACTAATTATAATGCTCTTAGTTTTATGGCCAGATGCAGTCAACCAAACATATTTAGAAAATAAGACAAAAGAGTTACCTCCCTCGTGCCAAACCCTACTTTATTACCTCACCATGGTTTCACTGAAATTTAAGTTCCCAAAAAAGACTATGATTAATTCCCTTTTGGAAAATTTAGGATGGCAACATAAAACTAATGGACAAATGTAATTAAACTCAATTCTTGGAAGCAGTTCTCCATTTAATTCAGTACTATAATTTATTATGTAACTAATCAATTAACTAATAATACCTCACCTTCTCTTAAGACCTGAATTCCGTGGAGATGAGATCTGCATTTCTTTTGTGTTGCTGTTGCTGTTGCCTTCCGAGGTCTTCACATTAATCATGTTATCACCTAAAACCACACCAGAAGGCTTGAGTGCCCTTGACGAAGCATCCACCACTGGCAAGATGGGTAACTTATCATTGTGGGGAGAGATCTGAATCATGTTTGCCAATATGCTATTACAAGGCCTTCTCATGTCATCATCTTCAAGAATCTTTTGTTTCATAACACAACTATTACTATTACCAGCAACCCCACCACGAAAACAAGTTGCTTCTTCCAATGCCCCTCTAATTTCTGCAGAACTTCTTGTGCTGTTAAAGTAGGCAGAAGAGCCTGCAGGCAATTCAAGCTCGTGTAGAAAGGGATCTCTGGTGTTTGAGAAGGGATCACCAAAGTTGCTGCTATTAAACCCTTCCAAAACAGAAGAGAAGTGATCGAGAGAAAAGGGAACACAAGCTTTAGATGATGAAGTTCCCATGCTGCAACTGCCATATGATGCACCACTGGCACGAATTATGTCACTTAAATCACCTTGGTAGTTGTCCATAATTGGGCCAAGGATGTTGCACATGCTTTCTTTCTCCTTAGTGAAAAGGCTCCAACTTGGAGGAAATTAGCAGTGCCATGTTTTGGAACATGGATTGATTTTAGCCTCTAGTTTGATATATGCAAATCTAAGAATTTTGTTGTGTGTGAGTGTGGGGGTTATAGGTTTTTTTGGATGAAGAGGGTATGAGTGATGAGAGTGAAAACTCTGTGATGAGGAAATGGGATTTATTGTGGCTACTGAGGGGCAAGAAAAAGCAAATGAACAGGTTTCAGAGGATGAAAACTGACTGTTCCTTTCTCTAAATACACACAGAAGAGAATTGAAAAACACAGACGACGCTGACTTTTAACACAACTTCTCTCCAAGCTCTCCCATTCATACGCAACTATTTCATTAAATAAGAACAAAACAAAAAATTGTTGGACTATTAAAATGAATGTTGTTGAGGTGGGATGTAAGAAAAATTATTTTTTACACACGTTAGTTAGGTTATACTGATCACAAATTAATTAATTAGTGTGTGTATTTATTACTCTTGCATCTCCTTTCTATACTTGTTCAAGAATGAAAAATATAATAAATTTTCTTAATTTTAATAAAACAATTGTATAGCTTTTATTCTATTTTATCCAATTCTCTCTATGCATAAATTATTTAAAAGGTATTGTAAGGAATAAGAGTATAATAAAAAAATAGTAAGTATATTATTAAAATTTTAAAAGACGAGTAAACGAAATGCTGTTTTTTTTTTTTCAAATTGGCACAGATAAAATAAATGGAGCGAGTAATTAAAAACGAATCATATATTTCTTTAAATTAAATAAATGTCATACTCAATATATTATTAATTAATAGTTTATTTATCATTAACTATCGATAAAAGTTGGGGAATCTTAAGTGAAGAAGTGGTAGTATAATTTATCTAACACTGTCATCAAAGGTTAAAAAATGTGGGATTCTGTTTTGTTGATATAATTAATTAAGTATTTCTTTATTTCTGTTTTTTTAATCAGTTAATGTAAAATTACAGAATGGTCACCTCTCCAAAACAATAAAAGAGGCGACAAGTAGCCGCATTTATCGGAGAAACGTTTCGCACCGTTCAATTTGACTCCCCGTTTTTTTTTATTTGAACACGTATTTATATGTATATCCATATATTATTACTTAATATCTTTTCCACACAAGATTACTCTCAAAAAAGAGACCATTAGAACAAAAAAGAAAATCAAGATGTTCAAGTTCAACAAAAATATAATTTAATTTAAGAATGAAAAGGGTAGAATGTTACTGAAGAAAAAAAATGCATAACTAAAAACACTTAAATCCTAATATTTACTTTTCTTAAAGACATATTAATGAAAAGAGATTAACTCACACTAATAAAATAGCTGAAAAGTTAAAAAAAATTTAGTGAATCAACCAAGTATGAAGTGTGTCTAAAATGAGATCCATCAAATAATAATTTAGGGTTTTAATATATTTTGAATTCACATTTTTTTTCTTAATTTCTCCATGTGTGTGTGAAAAAACACAGTATTTAAGTAGTTTTGAATATTTATTATCTTTTTCTCAAATAGTTACTTAATTTTTTCATCATATTTCTATATATTTAAATTATCTATCATTAAAGACTTAACGAAGAAGAATAAGAAGCAAAGTTTATATATTTTCTTGACAAGTTAACTAAAGAAAAATCAATTGTACTTATTTATAAGCTTGTTCATTGAGATATAATTTTTACTTAACAATGTTAAAAGAAATTGTTTGTTCTAAAGAAAAGAGTTTGAATAGAGATTTTACTTATTTATAAGCTTGTTCATTGAGACATAATTTTTACTTAACAATGTTAAAAGAAATTGTTTGTTCTAAAGAAAAGAGTTTGAATAGAGTTTTAAAAAGTTTTAGAAAACTTTTGTGATGTAGTCCAATTAGATGTGAAAGGAAATCATGGTGTTACGTAACAATGGTATAGAGAGAACTCAACCAATAGGAAATGTAATAAACAGTTTAGTTTCATATTGATTCATTTTAATGTGAATTATGTTCAATTATCCTTTACAATTTGTTAAAGATTTCACTAATCACAAATTATTACAAGTATTGTTATATGTCATTTTGATTGATAAAATTACACAAAACTTTTCAGGCTATTAGTTAATCTGTTCCTGAGATTATCTGTTTCTACACAATGTCTTTATAGATGAACTACACAAAGTCTCTCCAAATTATACCACAATAAGTTGTTTGTGTAAGATCAAACGCTTACAACTAGATCAAAGGTTGTAGTTGGTAGTTAAGAGACAACTCTTTTTACTTAAGAGCATAACAACCTAATACAATTTGATTGTGACTTTGTTCATGTAACTCCACCACAGGATAATTGATGTCACCTACAATAATCTCTTTCTCATCAATTGTCCTATTGAAAATAAATTTGTGATCTTGACTTTGGTACCAATTGTCCATAATAATTTGACTTTCACTACTACACTCATAGTATTATGGTAAACAACAATTTAACTTTCACTGCTACACTCATAATATTATAGTAAGGACATTTTTTCTCTCTTTTAAAACTTCTTTATTGTTAGGAAAACACTATTTTGATCATATATTCTTGGATGGTTAATGTTAAAGTCATCTTTGTAATGAGTTCTATTTCAATTTTACTATCAAAATATGAATATCTTAAGCTTGAGATTAAAATTAATACTATTGTATTATTATAAAAACATGTTTATGTAATAACAAATATAATTAATATAATCTCATTTTTCTTATATGCATATAAATTTGAGGATGTTGATTTAAATAACAAACTTTCTTTTTCTGTATGAAATTATTCTTGAAACTCTATCTACAAATTCTCGTAAAAAAATTTCAAGATAAACTTCAAAGATATGAAGCCATTCACTTGAGTCATAGCCAAATAAAGTTGCAAAAGATTAAAGCACATGAATGAGAATGATTATTATTGAAATATTTTATTACTAAATTCTTATGATTTTACTTTGAGTTTTATTGGAACTTCCTTATATATTATCTTTATATAGCTTTAAGAATGTTAAAGTTCAAGTTTTTCGATTTATATGTAAATAATTTTAAAAGATATTTTTTTTAATTATTTCATATTTAATTAGTTTTTATGTAATCAAGATATATATCATTTTAATATGATTACTAATATAAAAGAGATTTCTTTTATGTTGGTTTTTAGATAAGAGGTAAACAGATAAAGTCCATTTACATCGAATCTATAACTATATAAAAAATGATTTTGACATTATATTATGTCACTGATAGATATAAAAATAGGTATTTTTAAGTTGAATAAATATTACCCTATGCATATGGCCTTTAAAAAAGGTAATTATTGGGTCAATTTTTATGTCAGATATAGTATAATTTAACATAAAAATTGAAAGTTTTTTTTATTTAAATTTGGTCATTTTGTCTCAAACCCAAACCTTGTATTAAAGAAAAATAATACAAATATACCAATTCTGATCTACAATATAAAATTAAGACAATGGTACTTAAAGTCTCAATGGAATTATAAATTTATAACTTAAATGTAAGGATGACAATGTGGGTTTGTCCACTAGCCTACAAAGAAAGTGTGACGTGGCTGAGTATTTCATTCTGTTTAGGATAGTCTTGCATAACTCGCAGTACAATAACGGGATGGGCAGTTTAACATGCATAACCCACATCAATAAAAATTCATTATATTTCAATGTTATTGAAATGAATTAATAACAATGATATTTTGAAGTGAAGACACGTTGATAATTAATTATCGTAATTTTTTAGTAGCTTAAATAATAATATTACTTTTTATATTTTCTTGTTCACAAAAAAATTAAGTTTGTCATATTTATTTGATATAAATATTAATTTTATGTTTATTTAACTTGTTTAAGTTTAACTTATCTAACAACTTAAGCTCTAACTTTAATCTTCATAAACCACAATAAATATATCGGGTTTAGAGTTGTATAAATCCTAAATCACAATAACTATATACAAAGAGATAACGTTAAGTCACATATCTAGTAAACGATAACCATTAAATTTGATAGAACAACGAAAACATGGTTTGCATTTGGTTGATATGGAATTAGACAAACTAATTAGAAAGAAAAGTATTTATATTAGATTAGGCGAAACCTAAGTTTGAATTTGAATTTATTTTGATATTATAATATTTAAAAATATACATTCACATTATTTTAGGAAATAATGTTTTTAAATTAACTAGAACAATTTAGTGTTGACCTGATCGATAATAATATATTTTTATTTAAAATATTTAATTTAGTGTCGAAATAAAATATATTTTTAATATTAATTTAAATTGTGTTAGTGTGATAAATGTTAATGGCAATAATTTTACTAAAAAGTTTTTCATACAATGTCTTCATTTTTAGCAAAAGATAAAAGAAAAGCAAAAATAGATAAAAAAATTATAATAAAAGAAAGAGAAGAGTGTGCAATAAAAAAAATGAGTGTAGATAAAGAAAATGATTATAAACAAGGAGACAAGTCTGAATGAAAGAGATAAATGTGAGAAGATTTATAAAAAAAATTAAAGAAAACTTATGAATTAAAAAATTTGTCATCTTTAAATACGAATACTTAGATTTAATGTACAAATATTGTTTGTTAGACACATATATTCATAATATAAATCAATGTTAGCTTAACTAATCCTAACTTTAATACATATTAAAAATATAATATATCAATATCTCCTTTATTAGGCAAATTTTCTAAACTGGTGTTTTTTATCTGAAATTTGCAAAATGTTGTATTTTTTTATTTATTTCTGGATATGGGTAAATCGTGCCTGTCAGAGAGGATATCAATGTGAAGAAATAAATGAAATCATAAAAAGATAACACCATTTTAGTTTACTAGAGAAAATGGTGCAGTCAAGATTTGAATTAATGAGTTAATTAAAATGGTCAGCTGCACGATTTTATGGTGGTTAATATTCTACACCCATTCCTCTTCTTTTATTCTTGACATGTGTGGTATTACTATTGTGTAATTAAAATAAATCTAAAGTTACAAAGTTGTTTTAATTATTGATAAATATTTAATAGTTGAAATAAAAATGATGTCAGTATGAGATTTATATATTGAATTAAATTAAGAATAAGTTTGATGTTGAAAAGAAAAATAAAATAAAATTAAAATTTAATAATAAAATATATTTAGCAAAATTAAGTATAAGTTGGATATTTGAATTTAGTTACTAATATAGAAATAATTTAAAAAAAATTAAAATTTAGCAATAAATTTAGAAAGAAAAATTTGAAAATATTATATAATTTTTTAAATAAATTTATTGTTAGTTTTTACATTATATCTAGATAATTTTTCTTCCGCAATATGTAACCACTCTTCTGTTCAAATTAACTTAACAATTATTCAATTAACGGTCCATTTATTTTATTTTAGTTGCACAGTAGCAACACACCACCTGCAAAAAAAAAAAGCAAAAAGAGGAATAGGTGGAGAATATTAATCATTCTAAAATGGTACAATATTCTCACTATTTTAATTAACTCATTAATTGAAATCTTAGTTACACAATTTCATCTAGTAAACTCAAATTTCATGATTTCATTTAATGTTAAATTAGATATTTCATTTAATGTTAAATTAGATCGTGTAATAAGGACACTGTTTCTTCACAATGATATGGTCTCTCCTATGCAGGATTTATTTATATCTGGAAATAAAAAAAATACACCATATGGAGAATTTCAAATAAAAATTACACCACTTTGAGAAATTTGCCCCTTTATTAAGATAACTTAAATGAATATACTACGGTAGCTTAAATAAATATAAATATTAAAAATAAATATAATTAACATCCATTAAGTTGACACTAACTTTTATTATTTTTAATATTTTAGTTAGTATTAATTAAATCACATTAATATAATACAAATATTTTTACATATTGAAAAAATTAAAAATAATTCATGTTGACTTATAATTGACTATTAGTATTAAATTCTATTAGAAATAATCAAATTAATGTTAATAGGACTGTAACACAAATATTTGTATTTATTATAAAATTTGTCTACCTTTATAATTAATGTCAGTTTATATATAAATTTTACATAATATAAAATTAAATTTAAAAATAAATTTAGGCCTTTCAACTCTGTAAATTTTGAAGATAAAAATTTTATATATTTAAGATTGACCGTTTGTTTCCCATAACTATGTTTAAAAAATATATTTTACAAATAGATATGAAAGTTAAAATTGTCACAATTATATGTAAATTTCTATTTAAATTTTTCACAATTATATATTTAAGATTGACCGTTTGTTTCCCATAATTATGTTTAAAAAATCTATATGAAAGTTAAAAATATCACAATTATATGTAAAATTCTATTTAAATTATTTAACCAATTAAAAAAATCAAAGTACTAAAAAAATTTAAATTAGTTACATAAACCAAATAAACAGAATTGTATTTTCTAAAATAATAACCTTTTGACCACAGTCAGAACACTAGAGCAGCTATAGTTGAAAAATATGAATTTAAACAAATCTTGAGAACCTCAGAATCATCCATATATGCAGCATCATGCCCCTTAGATAACCTACAAGAAATTACTAGTAGTATGTTGAGTCTGTGTAATGTTCTTCGAGCAAACACACCAAAAATTTTGATACTAACAAATTATGACTATAAATTTGTGATAATTTTTATATATTGTTCATTTTATATGTCTCTTCTTCAATTATAAATGCAGCTTTGAAAGATAGTAATCCATTGCAAGAAGGTTTCCAGACAGCTTAATAATTTTGCTCCACAACCGGAAGAACTAAAATCTTCTCATACAACTCAGGTAAAACCTTTGCACAATATTACGAGGAACATGCAAAAAAACCATTATATGAGAAGTCTCCGTACCTTTGGAGTTACATAATGCCTCTCTTTTAACACCTTTTAAACAAAATAGAAGAGCAATGGTGAGAGATGTCCCTTCCTCTTACATGCAAGGTAACTAGCCCTGTGGCCATTGATGCAGAAGGAAAACTGAGTTCAGAATCACTTGTATCCATGAGCAAAAGACCTCATTGAAGTCGAAAACTTCGAGAGCTCAGAGAAGAAATTTCCAATCCAAGGTATCAAAAGATTTATTGATTAAAAATTTATTGCTAGGCTCTTGAGAGTTATTTTAAGAAATTTTCAATTTATTTTACTAGTTTTAATTCTGTCATGTTATTTTTAATTTGATATTTATTAGAGCTTTAATTCAGTATATTTTATTTTTATTTTAAATTATAAATCTCATAATTTGATAGATATTATTTTATTAAAGTGAGAACGCATTTATGGATATATATTTAATGTATGTAATGACAAAAATAATATAAAAATTATAATCTTTTATTTATTTTTTACTCTTGAGATAGTATTAAAGTTTTTATCTTTTGACAGTCTATTAACAGCCTTCAGTGTCTATCAATTGTTTTTTATGATGATTACATTGACATATTTAGTTATATGTTTATTGACATATTCTGGTAAGTTGTAATTTTCTGTTTGATTTAATATCTCAACTGAAACCTGAAACCTTTACCAATCATAATCATATGATTTTAGACTTTGAAGTCATTGATCACATGACAAACAGTTTGTAAATTCTTTTTCACATATTTCCCATATCCTTGTAACAAAAAAAAATTCTTCACAACTAATGAAAACATGATAGTTACAACTGATCAAGGAGATACCGAAGTAAACTTAATCATATTCCTAAAAATTGTCCTACGGGCTCTTAAATTGTCCATAAACCTAATATCCTTTCAAAAACTTATCAAAAATCTCTTTTGTAATGTAATTTTTTTAGTAATTGTATATTACAGGCTAAGGAATGTGAGAGGACGATTGGACATGTTGGAGAGTGAAATGATGTTTACTATATGGGACACTTGAAGAAATATATTAAGAGTCACTCTTTAATTATTGAATTCTCAATACCCAACCATGCAATCATGAAAAGATTCAGTTGTATCATTGTGGTCTTAGACATCCTTCATTTGGTGTTATGAAACTTTTGTTTCTTTCTTTGTTTAAGGATTTGAATTTAAATATGTGGAATCTTGGTTGCGAGATTCGTGAATTGGAAAAAACACAAATGTGTTCTATTTCCTCTTGGCTGTAATAAAATAAGTTCTAATCCTTTTTATCTTGTTCATAGTGATGTGCGCATCTCTCTAATATTTTAAATATTTCAAGAGCTAAATATTTTATTATTTTTACTAATGATTGTACAAGTTTTCTCTCCTTAAAAATAAATCTGAGGTTAGTTATGTTGTTATACAGTTTGTGTCACTAATTAAAAATCAATTTGGGGTGGTTATTTAGAAAGTTGGGGTAGACAATTTAGGACCAATAGTAGATGGTCTAGGGTCTGAATTGAATTTCTTTTTTATTTGAGCATCAATTTTGATCTTTAGGATTTGTTTTAATGGTTGACATTGACATTCTCTTGAAAAAATAGTTTCTTAATTTATGTTGCTTGGATTTACTAAATAATGTTAAATAAGGTTAATTTTGAGAATTATTGAATTGGATCTTGGGATATAGTTATTCTTAGTGAGTGTTTTAGCCTGATTAATGGATGGATTATTCTATGCCATATCTATTTTTTTCAAAGTGATTTTACTCGTTTGCTTTTTCTTTAAAACTTATATGATTCTCTGATTTGCAACTTTGTTCACAAGTATACATTGAGATTATTGAGGCAATTTTGTTTATGAGCCACTAGCCATATTTGTCCACCTTGATGATAATTCATTTAATATTTATCTTTTATTGTTTCTAACCATGTTGCAATTCTTAAAAAGAGAAAAATTATTATTGTTCTTACCTTAGAGCACAAAGTAGCTTTGGAATCATTTTAGGAATAGATTCTTAAACAAGTGTGAGGGTGTACTTCATTTTAGCCCACTCATGAAAATAACTCTTTATTGACAAAAAAATAAAGAAGGAAAAGATATGAAAAAAGAAAGAAAGAAAAAAATGAGGAAAGCCTAGAAACAAAAGAAAGAAAATATGTGATTCTCAATCAGAAGAGGTAATTTGTTGAAAATGAAATTCTGTATGAAAAGGTAGAAATGAGGGAGTCTAATTGTAATTATAAGATATATACAACATATATTCAATTTTAAAATTTTTCTTCAGCTCTTCTATTCTCTGCAATATTTTTCCAACCTTGACCTTAGCCCTATTAAAGTACATATAAAGACTTATTGACTTTTTACAACATGTTGCTCAAATGTTGTGGATTTGCTAAGTTTATATAGTGTTTGCATTTTGAATATATATACACAAGCCTTAACACCTTAGAGTTGGAATGTTTATCTACTGTAAACTATATCACTTGATTCATCTCTTGCTTTTGTCGCAACCGGGGTCACGACCGGGATGGCGAACAAAACAATTTAATTTTTATTTTAAAAACAGAGGAGTCGCCACCATAATTTATTAACGAAAAACTATGGAAAACCAAAAACAGGATAAGGCAAGTTCACAAAACCGGATTTAGAGTCCGGGAGTCGGTTACGTGTGGGGAAGGTATTAACACCCCCACAACGCCCGTTCTAAGACGATACCTTTAATTAAATAAGTAACCTGAGTGTAATTTTTTAAAAACATTTATTTTCCCAAGAGAGAGATTAAGATAAAAAAAACAAAATATTTTTTTTATTTTAGGGAGCCCGACAAGGTTTGATCTTGCTCCTACGTATCTCAATCAGGGATGAAGAATCAGGGTTACATAGTTCTTTAACAAAATTTGGTTATTGAAATGTTTAATATTTTTTAGTTTTAAAAATTTTATATATTTTTTATTTTGAATGTTTTTTTATAGTAAATTTCAAATTTGGATACCGTAGACGCGTGCGGTCCTTTGGTATTCTAGACAAATCCTCAAATTTGGGTACCGTAGACACGTGCGGTCTTTTGGTATTCCAATCAAAGTTAAAACTTCCCGAATTAAACTCTTGTATGGTGCGAACGACCATTTTAAGAATTCAATCGAGTCATCATAACTTTTCAATAGTTAGAAGTTAAACATTTTTTTTTAAAAAGAAAAAAAAAACACAATATGTCAAAACTTTTATTTTCTTTATTTTTTTTATAAAAAGAACTAAAGGGGTATTTATGGAAACAAAAAGAATTATGGGTATAGGTCTAAATATATGGGGTTGCAGGGAGCAATTTAATGGCTTGCGAAATACTGGTAGACATTTGAATTTATTCTGGAAGAATGTAACAACAAAGTCAAGGTGGCCTAGTTGGTCTATTTTGATTGTTATATTTCTTTTTTACTATTTATTTATTTATTTTTTAAATTTCAGATGCTGTTGTTTTAATTTAGATATTTTTGTTATTTTTTGTTATTTTCATTTTTTATTATTAATTATTTATTTTATTATTTTTTTTGAAAAAATCATTTTTTATTTTTATTAATGGAAAAATTCAAATTTATTAATTTTAATGGAAAAAATTCAAATTATTATTTTTATTTTGTTTTTTATTATTATCATTATTTTTCAAGAAAACTTAAACTAATAAATATTTTTTATGTTATTATTCTTTTTTTTAATTTATTTTTATCATCATACTTTAATTTAAAAAAAAATTATCCGGACAAAATCGGGTGTTGACAGCTTTAAGCTACTTTCTTGTTTGATAAGTTTTAATTGTTTTTCTTCTTCCACATCTACCTCGATGTTTTATGTAATATAATTTAACCATAAAAAAAATCTTTTATATTAGTGGTTCATTTATAATCAAATTAGTCTGATATCAAAACCATAAAAACTCATATTAATTTAACTATTTCAATTCTAATTAAATTATTAGAAAATGAGTTTAGGCATACACAACTCAACTTTTGCCTTGTCCTATTTGCATTATTTATAAGAATGATGGTTTCTGAACCAATATTATAGCAACAAATAGTATACCTCCATCGATGATTATAATGCAACAAATATTAATCGAGATAAATTAGCGAATTTTTAGTTGTATTATCCAAGAGAAGAGTGCGTGGTTGAGAAAATTGAGGTCCACTTACTCCGTTGAAAATCAAATTGAAACGACCTACAAGCCACATGGTATATATTTCTTGTGGTTGATAACTTCTTTCTACGCAAATCAACTATTTCAGAAGCACTTTAACTGGGAGTCAGGCTATTTTTTTTTTCATCATTTTCAGAAGCACTTCACAACTATCAAGTATGAAAGATCTAACTAGACAGGTATACTAGGAGAAGAATTAAGAACCAAAGAACGTTTGAGATGCTTAAGATTGGCTTTTAAACGTTTAAGGATTATTAAACTATTCTAAAATGATTATGATAAGACTTTTGGATTGATACAATTGACCTAGAACTAATTTACATATCACATGTCAGAATGATAAAGGACAGTGATCAATTAGTAAAACTTCCCAACCTGTTATTTAGAGGATAAGAATCTACAACAACGTGCACAACTTCCACTAACTACTCGTGATGTGGATCATGATGTGTCACTGTTTATAAATAGAAATTAAACTTCTATAAAAATTTTAAACCAATACTGAATGCTATGTCTACAATACAAAGATTGTCGTGGAGACTTTACCTTAATCATGTGTTAATATATTGACACATGCATGACAAGACATGGAGGATTTGAGAGCCACGATCCTTACTTTTTACAATGAAGCTTTTAAACGTTTTCTTCTCCATACTTCACTTGGGGAGGGCTTTAATCTTCTCTACAATTTGAAGAATTCACGTCTAATTTTCTATAAGGACCAATGAAATCACCGACCTATATATTATTATGTTTGATTTGACGTTTAGAGAATCTGCTATAGGCATAGTTAAAAACTGGATCATGCTAACTTTTTTTTTTCTCTTCTGAGGACCTTTGGTCATGTGTTTTGATTTTGACATCATACGCTCCAAAAGAGTTACTATTACGCCAACCATAACAACTACTGTTCATTTCTCACAGAATGCACGTAATAATCGTATGAGTAGTCACCCATTAACATTTTTTATATACTTGATCTACCCATGTGACTTTTTTTTTATTATTCAATCATATTATGTGTGTTTTATATATCAAAAATTGTTCGATTTCAAATGATATGATTGAATTCGTGATCTTGATAGTGTGTTTTGGTCCAAAAGTTTGTGTATCTAGGTCAAGCTTTTCCCATCCCTTCTTCTCTCCTCTACCCTTGTTTGAATGAAAGTTGAAAGAGTATCATTACAAATTTCAATACACAATTGAAAAAAAGAAAAAGTTTTTGTTTTAGAAATGGAAATTGTTTCTGCAAAGTTTAGGTTTATAATTTTTTTTAAAATGTTTTCAGTTGCTATTCGTATTTATTGTTTGTCCCTACAACATTCCCTTCCATAAATGTCTGTCACTTGATCTTCAGATCGGGAATTTTAAAATGAAAAAAAAAAATATTAAGACAATATATAGAAATTTGTGTAGTTTCATTTGGTCTGATACTTGCGAGCACCAAATTTATATTGATGTGTTGTTTGACGAAATTGTCGAAATTTGGTGGATATTTGATGGGGAAAATAGTGATACCACACCCTGAATAATTTATACCTATTCCTTTTTTATGATACAAAACACTGTATAATAGTTTCTTTATATTAGGATTGTATTTAAAAAACTGAATTGTTTAAATAAAAAATAAAAGTAAAATGTTTTTTTTTTAAACTAAGCTTTTAAAAATTGAATTAATTTTAATATTTAAACTAAAATAAATGATAACTTATTATATTAATAAGTATTGATTATGGATAATAGTTTAACTAATTCACACAGTACAAGAAATTTAATTTAATTTAGTTTAGTTCATTTAAATTATGAAATAGTTCAGTTCAAATTATTTTAATTAAGTTTTTTTCAAAAAAATAAATAAATTATAAGTTAGAAACTCGTTGAAGTAGTTTGTAAATTATAACTTATAAGCTCTTAAAAATAAATTATTTTAAATAATCTTACCAAACATTTTTACAAAAGTTAAATCAACTTATAAAAATCAAATTAACTTATAAGTTAGTAAAATAAGTTACTAGTTAAACACACTACAAATATATAAAAAAAAAAACTATTAATAATTGGTCCATGTCCTTTTTTTTATAGAAAAGTGTTTAGTTTCAATCATTTTCGTATCGTATGAGCAATTGCTGCGATATCTCTAACTAAAAAAATTATATAAATAAGATGGAAAAATATTTAAATTATATTAAAAAAAATACTTAATTGGCTTAAATGAATATATGTAATAATTAGCTTATATTTAAGTTAAAAAAAAGAAAAACTAAATTTAAAGATGATTTATTTAAACATACAAGAAGTTGAGATTTAAAATAATAATAATCTAAGATCTTTTAAATAATGTTGAGCAATAATATACAAATCACCCTAGTCATTCTTTTAGGGATTCTCAAAGTAATACCATTTTTTCATGGTCATTATATATGGGCAAGAAACACTAGGTCCACATCTTTGCATGATTTGCCAATCACACAGCAGACAAACCATGGAACTGGGATTCTTCTAGTTCCACCAATACTCTGTCTTATTAACAAGGATTTTCTATATCCCAATATGAGGATCATCACCATCCTACCATGTGATGCAGGCCATCTAATTAATTTTATCACATATGATATCAATTATGTATAAAATACTAATTGTAGGGTTCTAAAAAATTCAAGTCTTTATTGTTCATTACCACTTCCAGAAAAAACAAATCCATATGCACTAAAATAATCTTTTGGCTATGTCCATTGGCAGGGATACTCAGATCATGAAGTGAGCTACTGTAGAAAAAAATATGTACAATATAAAATGTGAACAAACTTAATATTTTACGGTTTTAGATTTAGTGGAATGTGTTTATGTAATGTGTTCATAATTTATTATATTTTATCTTTTTAACAAGTGGGGATGTCATCCTGTTATGGTGCGAATTATGGGAATTGATTTCTCAAGTTTAATTTTATAGAAATATAAATGTTTGATTAAGTAAAATTGTTTTTTTTTTATTTCCGTTTCATTGAAAGTGTAAAAGATTGTTTCTACTATAGGTTGAAAAGTTATACTAAATTTTATAAGAAACTTACTTTGAAGCTAAAAACAATCAATATAATTAATTTTACAAAATTAACTTCATTCAAAACACATAAATGCATGCAATCATTTGATTGTCTTTTTTATATTAATTTAATGGTCTTTTAATTTAAGTAAAACTTGCTGACGACCCAAGTTAATATAGGTCAACTTAAACAAATTACTGTAAAAAAAAAAAAAAACTTAAACTAATTGAGAACTAGATCAGGTTTTATAGCTACACTATACAGTATATATAGACTGTGTTTTCTTCATCATAAGTTGCAGTCCATATTATATCTATATCTATATCTATATATATAGATAATTGTTCATCATCCTAAAGTCATACTTACATGAGGTTTACATGTGAAAATTACACTCATACTCATATTTAAATTTAAAAAATGGACCAAAATAACTGATTAATCAAATATATAAGATTGAAGTGAAAAAAGTTACATTCCCTTTAAAATAGGAATCCAACTAGCCACCATTTTCGGCAACCCTATTTTTAAGGAAAGAAAGCAATTGCAAGTTGCAAGAGATAGCAGAAGCTGACTTTACATCTCAAGGGATGTGGTGGGGTTCTTGCTTCCAACAACCAAACACAGTGCCTACTTACACTAGACTTAGCTGTACAATCTTATAGTGCCTCTGGACCATCTCATACACATGCAAACCCTCCAATACTTTTTAACCATCTCATACACATGCAAATCCTCCAATAGCTTTTAAAAGAATCTAAGTTATTATGATCACAGTATTTCTCACACATTATTTTTTTCTTACACGCACTTTCAATTGGTGCAAGCAGAAGTCAATAATTATCACAGCATAATTTAAATCAAACAAATAGACTAAGAAATGTGGCACATGCAGTATGAATTCATGAAGATAAGGAAAATAGTTGAGATAAAATATACGCATTGGGAGGTGCAAATTAAGATCTGTTGTTGCATATTTTAGCTTCAACTTCATAGGCGTGTATTAACCTAAAAACTTTGGGACATGTGGTCCTTTCCCATGTGATACAAGCGACTTTTTTTCCCCAAACTAGGGATAGAGATTAATGAATCTTTAGCCTTTATTTAGGAATTATTTATGGATCCTATCAGGTAACTCTTGTGTGCATTGAAGTTCAAGAAAAGCCATATATATTGTGTTCATACCCATTTTGGTATTTGTCTTTTCATTGTCACATAAAGTGTTTTTGCTTGACAGATATATTCAACCAAAGGAAGGTTGAGAAAAAAGTAGAAAAATAAATAAATTAAGTATATTTCGTGTGATTCAAGTGTGTGGTAAAATTAATTTCAAGCACATATTTTACATAATATGTGCAATAAATAACAGTTCAATCTCACAGCGGAACGATTAGTAACTAAAAGGGAAATGAACATCATAAAAAATGTCATTTACGTACTAACAATTTGACGTTATATTATTTACTCTATCAATCTAATTTTGTATAACAAAGATATATTTTTAATTATAACCATTATGTTAATAATATAATGTATTATAAGAAAATATTTGCACTATTAACAAAAAATATTTCATAAATATATGAATTTGTTAAGCAACTATCTCAAATTCTATACAGGTCACCCAACCATGTCTTCAAAACACTTGGATCCAACATAGTTAACTACAAACAAATCATATATCAAATAACAATACTACCACCTTCCTCTGGAACTCTTCAAATCACGATGGTTATATGTATCAACAATAAGTAGAAGCAATGATTTTTTTATTTTTTTTAAATAGAACAGAACAGGTGATAAATGAATATAAACAGTGAGTTATTGAAGAGGGACAAGGAAAGAGAATATAAAAAATATCTTTCTCTTATACATTTTCAGTGGTTTATTATTCTTTATTTTATGTTTTAATATTTATTAAAATTAAATGATATATGTTATAAAAAATAGAAATCCTATTTCTAAATTTCGAAAACACATATTTATATAAATTAAAATTATATAAGACATGTGTGAATATAAATTATTTAAATATATATGCTATACATATTATTTATAAAACTAAAAAAATACATTAAAATCTATATAAGATAAAAAATAAATAAAGACACTAGACCTAACATTGGTGCAAAACCATTATCAGTGAAACATTTTCTATTTTCTTTTTAAAGGAATTTTTTGTTTTCTTTTTAAAAACAACTAAACTAAAACTGGAGATATAATTAGAAATTAGAGGGTGCCATAAGTTGCTAACTATTTGAAACTTGCTAATTTGGCCCATCCGCAAGCCCGATTAAATGAGGGGTGTGAAACACTGTACCAGTTCCACAATAAATTATTGCAACTAAAATAATTAGTGGATTAAATTATACTTTAATTCTTTATGATTTATCATTTTCTTAAGTAATCTTTATAATTTTTAATTTCTAAATCTTCCTAAATTTTGGATTAAAATGTGAAATGTCATAATCACAATTAAATCTCTGGTTAATTATGCTTAGGAGACAATAATTAGCCAAATATAACTAGAGTTCAGTATTTTTAACTTCAGTACAACCTTATGGAGTTTACAATTAAAAGGACTTTACTGATATGAGAAAAATTATAGAAGTAACTTATAAAATACAAATGAGTGAAACGCAATTTTCCTTTTATCCAAGGTATTTTCAATCATCAGTGCATGTTTGGAGCATCATTTTGGAAAGTGTAATTTGAGTTTCATACATAGATAAATATATTTGGTGGAATCATGACTGTGATATAGTCGAACTTCATTTTTTTTATAAGCATTCTGAACATGATTTTGATTCTTAATCCATAAATTTAGTGAAAGTGGAAAAGAATCTCACTTTTTTATTGGGTCAAATCATGGTTTGTATAATGTATAATCTAAAACCTTCTCACTCACATGTGTGAAAAGGGATATAACTCATAAATACTGGATCACAAAAATACTAAATACATACTAAACAATTTAAGGGAAACACAATGAAGGAACATTATTAGTACGTAGGAATAAATAAAAACACAACAGTACTAGGACTAAATTAAATTCGACTTATACACAAATGACTTGTCCAAATAAAAAATAAATGCAACTTTCAAAAAATAAATAAAAATACTAAAAGTAATAAAAATTTAGTCAATTGAAAAAAATTATAAAATTATAATTACATAACATATTTTTAATTAAAAACATAAATTCATGTAATGAAACTTATATAATTATACCCTTTTATTTCATTTTACATTTATTATTAGATAGTATATTAAATATTTCTAATTTAGTAAGTTAATTTATCAGTTTGAAACTTATTAGTTAAGAAAGTTATAAAGAATCAACTAATTTATCATCTAGGTTTGCTAAAAAAATCCTAAATTCAAGTTTAAATAAACAATTCCATTAAAAAAATACTGTACAAAAATAGAGATAAATTCATCCGTTGCTCACCCTTAAAGTTTTTTTTTTAGGAAATTTGAATGTAATTTCATATCAAAGACATATAGTTTGGAAAAAAAGATTAAATAAAAATATATATTTTTAGAAATATTAGTAATGTGAAAACATATTTAATTAAAAAATTGTCACAATGATTATTTAGCATATATTTTAACTTTTTATTTTCTCATAGAAAATTTAAATATTTTTAAATATAAAATTATTGTTGATTTTTAAAATCCTATAAATCTAAACTGTAAGTTACAATTAATTAAGAAATTTAATTTATCTTAAAAAGTTTTAATACTATAATTAAAAAACAATATTGAAAGAATTACTCAGAAAAAAAAAAGCGTACCCCATTGAAATATATATTTTTTTTTGGGTAGCACTTATTATTAAACTATACTAAAAGTTTAGTTTTTTTTTTCAAAATATATATTATTTTGTAAAATATAATTAGCAGTGTATATAGTTACAGCAATTGTTAAAAAAACTAAAACCAAAATCACTTATATTTTATTTAATATTAATTATATTATGATACAATAAATATTTAGTTACATTATCTATTGTTAAAAAAATTAAAATTTTTCATTAAAAGTATAAAATTTATAAATAAAAATAATACAAAATAAATTTTAAATACGAATTTTACTTAAAAATTCAAAAATTTTAAGTACAACTCTAACCACGGGAAGAATATTTGTGGTTCAGTTTGATTTAATTTTTTATTTAGCAAAAACCAGAAACAAAGAAAAAATAAAATACAGTTTGTTTCCGTTAATTTAATATAAAATTTCAATTAAACCAAATGAATAGTTTACAATTTTATTTGAATTGTTTTCTTATATATTTTATTATTATATAATTATTAAACTTTTTTACAAAATAAGTATAAAACACTTTTAAAAAAATGTAAAATATTTTATAATAAAAAATTATGGAATAAAGACATGCTTTAAAATTTTTAATGGCTGTTATATTTATTATTTTAACTTTCAGTGATATTAACAAATAAATTATATAATTTATAATTAAATATTATAATACAAATTTGCTATTATATTGTGATAAAATATAAATATACTATAAATAAAATAGAATCAAATCATAGAAACATACTTTGGTATAAATTTATTGATTTTTAATTAATTTTAAATATATAACACTATAGTTAAATATAATAAACAGTTTGGTTTAACTAATTTGATTCGATTTTTGGTTGTTTTAAATTTTAATTTAGAATTGAGAATAAAGTAGATGTACAAAGTCTAAAATTGATCAGTTTTAATCAATTTTTAGATTTTTTTTATTTTGACACCATTAAGTTAATGTACTTCATTATCTTCTTACATTTTAGTAATATTTTTTTCATAAATTTTCGTTTTTTAGTAAGGCAGGCATTAATATAGTGGACCGAAATTGCGTGTATTACTACTCTTCCTCTAGTGTATGATGCGTTGTAAAAGCTATTGAATTTTATACACAACTATCTCGTGACACGTGCAATCCATCGATATAATTATGTAGGGACCCTTGTAAAATAATAAATAAAAATCTAATAGTATTAATATAATATGGAAAAAAAAAAAGCCCATAAAATGTTTACACCTTTCACAGACTTAAAAAACAACACATTTATATATTTTTACTTTATCTTGCATTTCACAGCAT
>Ga0209489_101332_pt1 | contig 50485 bp, 26 predicted proteins | sample SiratrowhiteBW_FD_187527 | JGI IMG/M metagenome (GOLD analysis project Ga0209489, IMG submission 187527) | Root nodule microbial communities of legume samples collected from California, USA - Siratro white BW (SPAdes) (version 2) | ecosystem: Host-associated > Plants > Roots > Nodule | place...
AGGATAATAATTATTTCATTATTATAAATAATAATAACAATTTTTAAATTAAATATTATAATTATATTAAAAATTTTAATTTTATATTTAAAAGAATTAATCTTTTTAATTAATAAATTAATATATTTTATAATAAATTAATTTTATTTTAAATATAATTTTTAATTTAATGTTTTTATATATTTTTAAAAGGATTATTAATTATATTAAATTAAATAATTATATTATTTGTAATTTTAATAACTAAATTTATAATTTTATATATTAAAATATTATTTTATCTATCACATCATACACAAATTTTTATAAACTTTTCACTCAAATCTTATCATCTTTCTCTTAATCTAAACAATCAATCTTTCTCTTTAAATCACCTCAAATCTACTCTCTTAAATCCACTCTCCAACCCAAACAAACCCTTAAAGTGATAAAAATGGGGAAATTTTTGAGAATTATATAAAAAATAATGAATTTGAAAAAATTAATTATATTTAATATGTGGGTAGAATATAATTATTAAGACAAGTTAAAAATTACATAAATAAATAGTTATAAATAAATATTGTAAAGAAATATATACAAACAAAATATTTATATCAATATTAAACATGCTCATCATGATAATTATTTTACATTTACAATTTTTTTAAATTTGTATAACACAACATTTTATACATTAAATAATTTATTCAAATTTAAAATTCATTTTTCTAAAAATACTACATAATTTGTTACAATTATCAAAATTACTTTTTAAAATCACAATATTTTGTACATTAAATATTATATTAAAATTTAAAATTCATTTTGCTAAAAAAAGGTTACAATTCTCAAAATTATTTTTCAAAATACAATATTTTATATATTAAATAATATATCAAGATTCAAACTTTGTCTCCCTAAAAATAATAGACATAATTTGTTACAATTGTCGATTTTTTTCCAAAGTATTGTTTTTTTACCTTTTTTCACAAAATTGTTCTTATTTAAATAATTTATATTTCTTTACAATATATCTATTTATAACTAGTTATTTATGTAATTCTTAACTTGTCTAAATAATTATATCCTACACATGCTAAATATAATTAATCTTCCCAAATTTGTTCTTAAATTATTTCTTTTAAATTCATTAATTTTTAATTTTTTTCCAATAATTTTCTTCCTTCCCATTATTTTTAAATGAAAAATGAAAAAAAAAACATCTCAATTTCCGTCCAGCAAAATAAAACCCTATCGGTGTTCAAATTTGGTGCTCCTTGCAATCGAATCCTGACCTCATAATAAAACCATGCTATTCTTGTAATTAAAAGATATAATGTGATATATATGAAAATAAAATCGGAAGTAAAAAATTCACATAAATGGTTACAATTGATCGGTGTAGAGTTGAAGGAAGGAAGTGTCGTTTCGTCACTGTGGACATTCAATTATTTTATTCAAATACACCGTTAAAATTTGTCTTACAAAATTTATTCTCTGAAGTTGTTTTAAACATATAATTTAGAATTTTATTTTAATGTATTTTAAAACATTATTTTATGGATGAATCAAATACCCATTTATATATATAAAAAAACTTGTAATAAATGAACTGGATTGGATTTCTATTAAATGAGTTGAATTCTTAAAAAAAAAAATTCTCCAATCTATTTATTTTTTATTACTACTCTATATTATATAGGAATGTCAAATAATTTTATATTTATAGGTATTCTAAACTTATCCTTAGTATTGATAAAAAAAATATTTAAATTGACCGAACATGATAACATAATTATGAATGATATTTAATTTTTAAAGTATATATATTTCATGATAGTTTTTATATTTATTATCATTTTAAATTAATAATTTTTTATTTTAAAATTTATGTAATTAAAGTGTGTGTTATTTTAATATTAAATTTAATAATATTATGTTTTTTATTTTAATATTTATTTTTTAAATTATTTAATAAAAAATACGGAGAAAATACAAATACTTATTACTTAACGAAAATGAGGATACTTATCAAATATAAAAATAAATATCGATATAAATTTCATTTTGGGTAAAGTATAATTAAACTTGCACTTATGTCATACTTTATCATCCTAAAAACATATGATAATGGGAGAAACTATATATGGTCATGAACCAATTAATAAATAGCAAAATTTGTTTTTATAATCAAATATCTCCTTCCTTAAATTTAAATACTAAATTTCTAATATATTGCAATCTATTTACATTCGGTGCTCAATATATATGCTAAAATATGTAAATAGAGAGGATCATGATAAACTTTAATTATATAAAATATCTAATATACATTGGATAATAATTCTAATAATATTATATTATCTTATCGTAAACATAATAATAACAGTGTATGATTTTATCTAAGTTTGACATGAAGTATATTATAATATCACGTATATTACGTTGAAATGACAATATTTTATCTAAGTTTGACATTTATAATATGATATGTATCACTTAAAATGATAAATATTTTTCAAAAGAATTACAATAGAAATTTATAACATATTCAAACTATTAATTGACCTTGAACAAGTATTTTGCAACAAAATGTAGAGAAAAATATTGAAAGAAAGTATATTTTGTATTAACAAATTGAAAGATTTTTTCTTTTAAAAATAAATTTGGAGTAACTGACTTGATATAATTGATTATTATTAATTATTAGTATGATATTATTCATCTTATCCAAAAAATAATTTTCTATTAATATAATTGCTTATTTTAAAACATAATTAATTATATATAAAAATAAATTTTTTAAATTTTTTTTAACATACTCAATTGTTCCTTAAAATAATGAATTATTTTTAAAAATAGTAAAAAGAATTTCTATCAACATAATCTATTATGATTTAAGATAATTGATTATTTGTAAACTAAATAATATTCCTTATTAGTTTAATTAAAGATCATTTGTTCTTCTTTTATCGTTCTAAATATTGGAAAGTGAAACCATTAATAAGATGTGCATGTGTCATTATAACATTATTCCAATATACTTCTCAAAATATTATTATTATTTTATACATTAATTAATTAATGTTGAAAGAAAAGGTAATTATCTGTTTTTGCAATAGTTGGAGGGCAACTTTTGCAATGCCAAAAACAGTGGGTCAAATTGATTGACTAAAGATGTATTTAAGTCCTATGCTTGACTTTTGAACTATTTTTTAGAAAATAAAGTTTAAAATACTTTTCAGAAAAATTTAAATTAATTATTGATAGCGATCTCATCATTTTGAAATTTATTTTCGTTGTCTTTTCCAAGACTTACAGAACTCCATAAGTTATCGCATTGACTGAATGCATTATTATACTCACACATTATATACAATTCATTTTAAATTATTTTTCGTGTTTGATTTCCACCATATATACTAAAAAAAGACTTGAATAGTCAAAGTTACAAAATTTAGTATTGAGAAAATGAACATTTGATCAAAACAGCACTTGGGAGTTATTAAGAAAACAGTTATATATAAAAGCTTGAGCAATTAAGCTTCAAACACTCCTAGGCTATTTTATTTCTTCAATTCATTCATAATGTTTCTTGAACAATCTTGTCAATTCAAGTTTATTCACAACTTTAATTAGTTCATTTGAGCTAATATCAACAACTTTTCAAAATATAATCCTCATTAAGTCAAAGTATTTTTTATTAGGTGTAAAATAAAAAAAGTTATGTTAATTTTTCGTCTTAAATTAAACTTAATTTCCTAATCGCACGGAAATATTATTGGATGATAATATTTTATTTTAGTCTTAAAGATATTTTTACTCTCTTAATTTGATCTAATTTTTTTAGTTGTTAAAAAATGATAAAAACTAGCTTCCAAATTATTGAAATAATGGTGTGGTTTCATTTTTGTTACTTCGTCAATATTGTTAGGTATGTGACAAATAAATTATACGTTAAAAATTAGTGATGCGTTTCAATAATGAATCCACACCTACCTATAAAATAAGGCATGAATGATTAAACATGTCTATTTTGTAAAATAAAGTATATCTCTAACGATAACAAAGAGACGTTAGGTGGGTTAGAAGAATTGACCTCAAATTAAAATTTTTTTCCTATAAAAAAAATTGAATTCAAAATAAAAAGAGAAAAACACATGTTTTTATATAGGTTCGATTTCACCAAAACATTTAGTATAATTTAAATAATTTTAGTTAGTTTTTTTAGTATTCTTTTAAATTAGTTAATTATAAGAGGAATTATGTAATTAAAATAAAAATTATACAACACTTCTTCAAATACTTTTTAAGAAGAATTTAAAAAAATAAAAAATTTAATTATCTACTAACACCGTACATCAGATATAACAATTTTAAGAAATACAAAGAAAAAAATCACTTAAAATGACAAATATTTTCTTAAAAATAATTATTGTAGAAACTTATAACATATTCAAACTCTTAATAGATCATGAACAATTTTTTTAGCAAAGTTTAGAATTTTTTTTTAATTTCCGAAAAATATTAAAAATGTATTTTGTATAAATAAATTGAAAGGAAATAGTTTTAGAGTAACTGACTTAAATAATCGACTATTGGTAATTATAGATTAGTATGACAATTTATTATTTTTAAAATAATTTTGTATGAAAATAATTTATTATTTTTAAACATAATTGAATATTTGTGAAAAAATAGTTTTCCAATTTTGTTAACATACTCAATTATTTCTTGAAATAATCAATTATTTGCAAGAATAATGAAAATCATTTTTATTAACATAATCTATTATGATTTGTGATAATTTATTATTTATAAATAAAGTGAAATTCACTCTTCCTTTAATTAAAAATAATTGATTCATCTTTTATTATTTTAAATAATAAATATTGGAAAGTAAAACCATAAATAAGATGTGCATGTATTATTATAATATCATTTTAATATGGTTCTCCACATAATATTATTATTATTATTTTATATATTAATAGATTAGTTACAAGTGAGTGTAGGTTAGTATTAATTTTGGTAAGAGAAAAATTGTTGCACGTGAAATCATTTGTCTCGTCACCTAAATTAGATAAACCAAGTTACAATTCAAACATTAAATAATAAATAAAAAAAGTTGTGTTATGACTGTGATGTATAATAGAAAATGTTCAATTCAACATTTCAGAAGTAACGTCCATTTCGACTAATATCTAGAAGGAGAAAATTATTAAAGGCTGTAGTGGACGATGTTACAATCCTAACTTTCTTTTGCAATGCATGCTAACGAGTGTGTCAAATTGATACGTTAAAAATTTATTGAAGTCAACTAATCTGTTCTTTTAAAATTAATTTTAAAAGATTCTTCAAAAATATTTAAATTAAATATTGAGAGCGATCTCACTATCTTTAAATTTATTTTCATTGTCTCTTCTAATAATAGGAGAACTCCATAATTTGACTCAGCGATAAAATACATTATACTCACATTATGTCCAACTCATGTCAAATTATTTTTCGTGTTTGATTCCCATCATATACTAAAGAAAAGACTAAGAGAGAGAAAAGAAAAGCTAACACGAGAAAAAGGAGCCTCATAATACCTCATTTCAAACTCCTCCTATTTTTTTATTTATTTATTTCTTTATTTTCTACAAAGTAGTCCTATTCATACTCATAACTTCAAAACCATATCTCGTCATTTTACAAAACAAAGTAAACAAATTTTTCTTTAATGCATTATTCTTAACCAGTCTTGACTTTTATTACGGTTTCAGTTTGTCTGTCATTTTCAAAGTATAATCATCTTTATCTTTGAATATTTAAAATTCCAAAAATTAATATTGAGAAAATGAACATTATTAAGTAAATAGTACTACATAAAAGCCGAGATTACTTTTCCTGGGGTTCGATTATAAAATTCTACGTAGACATTTTTAAGAAAAAAAAAAGTTGGTCCAGAGTTTATACATAATCAATACGATAGAGTTTTTATTCATCAGTTCATATACATATATAAAGAAGTTTAATTTTTTTTTTCTATTTTCTTTCTCTTTGAGAATATCTATAAAGAAGTTTATCTAAATAAATTGCTCACCGCATGCCTTGCTGGTACACACCATTCTCAAGGAAAAGTCACAAATGGTCAAAATAAAGCCTTTCATCTACCGTCACAAACAGCTATAAAAATAACACATTGAAGTGCAACTAAGCTACCAAACCAAAAACCAAAGATTATTAGAATTAAAAGAAGTAAGAATGGGAGAAACCGATGTTGTGACCGAGAATAACTTGTTTACAACTTCTCCTCAAGAAAGTGAGGATGGTGCCTCTCTATCTGCGTTCTTGCTTAGTACTACTGTGGTGTTCTCTGCAGTGCTGAAAGCTGCTATTGAACTCAACTTGTTTGAGATAATAGCCAATGCAACACCACATGGTTCATTGATGTCATCTCATGAAATTGCTTCTAAGCTTCCAAACCAACACCCTGACTTGCCTAATAGGCTTGATCGCATGCTGCGTTTGCTTACTAGTTACTCAGTTCTTACTAGTTCCACTCGCACCACACAACATGGACCCACTGAGACAGTTTATGGAGTCTCACAAGTTGGACAGTACTTTGTCCCTGGTGCAACTAAGGGCTACTTCGCTTCATTTGTAAACTTTCTCTGCTGTCCAGCACTCTCACCAGTTTGGTAAATGATTTTGACTCTTATTTGCATGTGTCATTCTTATCATTACTATTCTGTTGATATGAATAAACTGTCTTACTTCAAATAAGATTGTGTTTTGTTCACATAAAGGGCATGTGTAGTGTTATAAGAAAGAATCATTGACGACTAGTAAACACTTTTTTCATAAAGTCTTGACTAAAATTTCTATTTAACTCTTTTCAGGCTGAATTTCAAGGAAGCAGTGATTGATCCAGACGTTGACTTGTTTAAGAAAATTCATGGACTAACAACGTACGAGTACATGGAAAAGGATCTAAAACTGAACCAAATTTTTAACAAGTCTATGGTGGACTTGAGTGTAATAGAAATGAACAAAATACTTGAAACATATACTGGATTTGAGGGAATATCAACTTTGGTAGATGTAGGCGGTGGAAGTGGACAAAATCTGGAAATGATCATCTCCAAATACCCTTTAATCAAAGGAATTAACTTTGATCTGCCCCAAGTGATTGAAAATGCACCACAGTTATCAGGTAGCCTGATATATTTAATGCTTTAACGTATATCAAAGGATTAATATTATAATTTCTATTCTAAACTTTGCCAAATTTTGTTAAGGAATTGAGCATGTTGGAGGAGATATGTTTGCAAGAGTTCCAGAGGCTGATGCCATGATACTAAAGGTTAGTATACATTATAGTAAACACTTATTTCATGTATTTAATTAATCTAATTTCATTTCATTTTTAAGGTTCTAAGTCTTTTTTCTGTTTTCTATGATATTGTTTTAGAATGTATTGCACAATTGGTCCGATGAAAAGTGCGTAGAAATTTTAAGCAATTGTCAGAAAGCACTGTCTCCAAATGGGAAGGTGATTGTTCTGGAGCTCATAACGCCAGAAGAACCAGAAGCAACTGAACAATCTCAGCTTGTTTCATGCCTTGACAACCTTATGTTTATCACAGCTGGTGGAAAGGACAGAACTCAGAAACAACACGAGAATTTGTGCAAACTTGCTAGATTTTCAAATTTTCGAGTTGCTTGTCATTCCTCCTCTGGTCCAGGAGTGTTAGAATTCTACAAGTGACTTGGTGAACAATAGCTCAGGATCTTAAGATAAAACTATGAAAATCAAACAATAAAGAACTTCATGAGATCTAGATTACCACTTTCTTATTTACTTTTTCCATTTTGATCTGATGTAATGTTTTACACTTAATGGTTATTTATGAAGTAGATCTTTCAATGGTTATAAAATCCATTTCAGAAATTGGCAACCTTTTTTTGTACCTTCATAGTCATTACATGATACAATTAAAAATTATTTTTGCACCGTCATAGTCATTACATGACAGAATTAAAAATTAATGAAGAAAGCAAGATAGGGACAAAAAATGGCAGATAAACACATAGGTCAATGACCCTTTTGCAGTTTCAAGCAATTTTCCAAAACCTTTTTTCTTCACATACAAACAGATTGGCAAGCTTCGTCTCATCTAAAGTGATCTTATTTAGATTTTAATTTTATTGATTGGTGGAGTGCAATGCCTAAAATGTATTAGATATATATAATCAATCCTTTATTCAGCTGATAACTCAAAAGAGATTTAGGTGCATAAGGGCAAGTACAACATAGAGTTATAGACGCTGATCAGTATTTAACAAGTTATGTTTTAACACTGTATCAATCCTCTGTTCTATTTATTTACAGCCTGCAGAAATAAAACGTCCAGTACCGATGAAAATTAAGAAGCGATTTTGTATATTATTCTGATATGATATGTATTATTTTACATGATATTTACTTTCTTATTTTACCATTTATACATGAAAAATATACATTTAAAAATATTATCTTAAATAGATGGAAGAGTTAAATTATCTAAATCTATTCTATACCGTCATTGTTGCAATATTTTTGAAAACTAGCTGAAAACAAATATTATTGATAACTAATGATTGATTATCAATTCTGAACTTCTTTCATAGAGGCTCCAATTATTTTAGAAAGGCTCGTCTAAGTACTTTTTATATATCTTACATCTTACATTAACCTTCTAACCTAATGTTTTCTTTACATCTTATATTAACTTTCTAAGTTAATATGTTTCTCCTGACCATGTAAAATAAAGTATTGTTAAAAAATAAAAGATCTATGGATAAATAAAATTTCTCCTAAGAAAATATGTATATACCATAATCACCTCTCAAATTGGAACCGAGATGTGTTATAATAATCTAATTATAAAACAAAAGTGTTACCAAATTTGAAATTATTAAAATTTTTAAATAATTTAATTACTCTAATAAACTTCTAAATTTTAATTTATTTTAATCAAGATGTGCTATAATAATATGATTATAGAAAAAGTATTACAAATTTTGAAATTATTAAATTTTAAGTAATCTAATTATTCTGGTAAAATTCTAAAATCTAATGAAATAATATATTTTGTCTTAAAATACTTTTATATTTTTTATACAAATAAATTACACTCTTAAAGGTTTCAATTCAAACACATTAACTTCTTTTATAAACTAATAAATTATTATGAAATATTTAATGCTAAATAATTTAAGCATTGTATAAAATAATCATTCAATTATTATTATTGATGTGTGTATTAAATTTAACTTGCTCAAGACTTCAGGAGACCTAAAGCGAATAAAAAAATAAGACATTTTTTAAATTAATAAAATAATTAAAATTATGATATTTTTATCTAAAATTTATTTTTTCTTTGTGATCCAAAATTATCTATTAAATTATTATAATTAATTTTATTTAAAAAATCTTTTTCAATAGACAATAAAGCTAATCCCTTTAATCTTTGTTGAGATATTGTTGATCTTAAATAAGATTTTATTAGTTTAAGTTTTGAAAAACTCCTTTCACCTGAAGCAACTGATACTGGAATTGTTAAACAATTTACAACAAAAACAGAATACTTTATCTAAATCTGCAGAATAAATGAGTCATCTTTCATGTTTCTCCCCATTAGACAATTTTTTTTGGATATAATATGATACAGAAAAGTGTCTTGAATATTTATCTTTTGGAAAATCTTATATCAGTTATCCTAATATGGCATTTTTCTACTAATAAGTCTCTTAATTTTGTATTAATATCTTGTCATTGACTTTGGATCGTATATATTTTTAATATTATAATCATTTTGTCTTACAATTTCATTCTCATTATCTTGAGTTTGTGAATTAGAATTACTATCATTAGTTTGAGAATCAAAATTATTATCTTGAGTTTGAGAATTAAAATTATTATCTTGAATTTAAGAATCAAAATTATTATCTTGAGTTTGAGAATCAAAATTATTATCTTTGTTAACTACTTTATTATTGTCTTCGCCTATATTTACATTGTTATCTTCACCTAAATTTATATTGTTATGTTCTTCATTCAAAGAAGACTCACTTGTATTTTCTAATTCATTTTTTTTATTTTAATAAATTTATCCATAGCCCATTTCTGTGATTCAACAAAAAATTCAACTCTTTTTTTTTTGAACTTTTGAATAACCTGATTCAAATTTTTTAGTTGTCATATTTGTATATTTTTATATAAATTAAAAATTATAATATATATCACACTGAATATAACTTATAAGGATATAAATAAGTCTAAGTTAAAAAGATAAAACCTGATTGATCCTGTGTTTTGGTATGTCTTTAAATATAATTTGTAACTTCTAAATTCTCTTCCGTGCATCTGCACAAATTACTTTAAGATTAATTAAACAATAATGAAAAATAAAAAAAATTGGGATTAATTGATCAATCTCATATTATTTTTACCTAATATTCATGCACTCAAAAGGAGTCAAAGTGAACACAGACGTCCGCATAAATACACAATATAGAATGATGAGATATTAGATAAAAGAAATTTCAAATTGAAAACAAGTTGAAATAATATTATAGAAGAAACAAATAGACAAAGGAAGAAAAGGAGATAAGTGAAGAAAGAATGAGAGAAGTGAAAGAGTCAGAAATGATAGACAATGATAAGACATATAAAGAGATATCAATCCGTTGAAATATAAAAAAGACAAAAATTAGAAAGTTTTGATAGGAAAAATTTCTTGACTGTTCAATTTTTTTTAAATATTATTAATTTATTATAAGAAAGCTTTAAGATTATTATTTATTAAATAGTATTTATAGTACCAATATAAATTCAAAGTGACTCGCCATCGAATTCTTCGTCTTCTCTTTTTCTTCTGCGGCTTATGCTGCTTCAGCCTCTGCCTCTCAGGGTTCTGAGTTTCTTCAGTCTCATCAATGTCAACCGCAGAGCCATCATCAAGATTACAGGAAGAAAATGCGAGAGGCACAACATGAGGAAGATACTGTGAAAAACTGTCCTCCAAAATCTCAGCAACATTGCTGAAGAACCCATGGGTGTACTCCCGAAGCTCACGATACTCCAGCCCAAATCTAGAAATTGCAGCTAGGTAATATTAGCTCCATTCTCACTCTCCCTACAGACATTGCAACAATTCCAACTACATAATGCAAAGGAAGCTGCCCCTCTGACCATTTGTTCTGCATCCCTCAGAGCTCCCAGGACCATATGGAGAACAGGTTCCAATTTACATTTTATGATCTCTAAACAACCTTTTGAAATGACACCCAAAGCAGTAACAGATGCTTCCCGAAACTTTGGGTTTGCATTTTAACAGCTTACAGAAGCAAATTCGACAACTGGTTGAAAAACATGCTTTGGGATGTTTAGAGCCATAGTATCAATAACTTCTGCAGCAGCTCGATCCGGAGCAAGATCATCATCTTCATTTCCATTAGTTGATTCAGCAAACAAAGGGCATAAAACTTGAAGAATAGGTATGATCAGCTTATGTTTTTTCAAAGTACTGTACTTGTTGTACTTTGCCAGCCATGAAATGATTTGAATTGCCTGATGACGTGCATTAGACTCTAAATTTTGGCTTGAGCAAACGTCAAGGGAGAACTGCATTATAGATTTCACTGAATCTCCAAGAAGTAGTGCAGGAGATTCTATCAGATCATCAAAAATTTCAAAAGCAAGTATGGCAACGTCTTCTTCTCCTGAGGCAAGGCACTGGCGTGATACATTCTAGATGCTTGGAACGAACTCACGAAACTTAATCACTTCATCCCCATCATGGGTGAATTCAAGAAAAGTTTCCATCGCCTTGAGGGCGGCAACTCTAACACGATTGCTAGTCTCGTCCTGCAAGCACTTGAGTAGAAGAGCTTGCAGATCAGCAAAATACGGCCGAGAAGCATTCTCAATTGTTTCAGTTAAAGAGCTGAAGAGAATTAATGCCACTTCTCGATGATCTTCCTGTTCACTCTGACTACACCGCAAGAGAAAGCGCAGCAAATCAGGCCACTCGCCGGAGGGAACAGCGTACTTCGCAACGATACTCACAACTGTGCTCAATTGTAATGGTGTCGACGAGGGACTGCTTGACAAGTTGTTTGAGTTGTGGGAGAGCTTGGCCCAGTGGCTAGTGATCTTCTTGCGGAGGAGGACGGCGGCGAGCTGGCGGACATCAGGGGTTTTGGCAGTGTGCATGTGCTGGAAGAGGGCGAGAACTAGTCACGTCCAGATGAAACCTTTAAATTTAAATAGTTTATAACGGTTACAAATCTTATTTTACAAGTAGGTTTCCTCTTAATAGTTTGTGGTTAGAAACCCCACCTTGTAATTAGATTTTATAAGTTATTGAGTTAAGCTTAAAATTTATTTTTTGATATGATATGAGAACTTATCTTACCAAGATTATTGGACCGTGAAGAAGTGATATTGGACCGTGAAGAAGTGTGTTGGTAATATTTTTGGGTCTATCAGGGTTACTCGCTATCAGATGATCCTTACATATAAGTTTCACGCTCTAATTAAGGAGTCTTACTTAAAAAAACAAATACATTTTACAAATAACTAAAGTTATTTAATATTTATTAAAATTCACTACATTATCTTGTTATTTGTTCATATATGACAATGAGATGATTAATAACAATATTTTTGTTAACAGATTTTAAGCAAGTGTACTGGGTCCACAAGTAATATAGCATAGAGAACGGGAATTGTAAATTGCATACATTCTTAACCTAATTCAATATCAAATTACCTAGCTTCTATAGCTAGTTATTAGAATAATTTAATCAACATTAAGATTAGTTGGTATAAACAGTCAGTGCACTATAGTCCATCCCTGAACTTATACATCCAATGCAATGCAATTACATTTCGTTTAGTTCTAATTTCGAAAAGTGTTTTCCAATCAGAATAAGAAATCTAAAATAAATCAAAGTAGGAATAAAACGTAGAGAAATTACATCCAATTCCAAGAGTAGAGAAATTACATCCAATTCCAAGAGTAAGAGAATTAGCTACGCATGGTAGCCATGAAATTACAAAAGAAGAAGAAAAAGGGGCGGCCTCCAACGAGTCTCCAAGAATGAGAGGTAATGAATGAGAACTCCCCATTTTCACATTTGACCCTAACCTCCTTATATAGCTTTAGCCCCTTCAATTAGGTCATAGAAAAGTCACTTATGTTATTTTTCTACTTCCTTCCTCAATTTCAATAAAACGTATTAAATTGAAAAATCAATAATAAAATCAAATCTAAACCCAATTAATAACAAAATCAACCTAATTATTAACAAAATCAATCATAAGATCTGCACAAAATCAATGCTTATCAATTTTCCAGATATTAATTTCAATCGCTCCAACAATTTTTTTTGTCGGTCTTCAGGGTCAATTTTCGGTCTTCGACGGAAACAAAAATGATATCGCTTAATTTAGTTATCAGAGACGTATTTATATTGGATTGCGAAAAAGATACATTTCCTTCTTGTGAATATTCATTATATATAACAGTGTATATAATGTATAATGATTAAGACTGTATAATGATAAGGAGAATGTGTAATTATTATTCTTTATCTTTTGTCAAGAGAAACATAAGATTCATTCAACTTATTTTTTGTTTGGTAGTGATATTTTGACACTATTATTCATCTTTGACACAATTTAATACTAATATATATTATTATTTTATTTATATATAATATTTTATTAACAAAATGTAGTATCAAATAAAAGTATAATATGAACAATAGTGTCAAATTGGTATTTTATTTTTTTTTTGTCATAAAGAAAGTAGGTAAGGTCTATAGAAAAAAAGTTATTCCTTTTATGATTGGATGAAGAGTCTCAATCTCAATGTGAGCAATAAGAAAAAGACATTGACATACGAATGGCTAACAAGTGACTGACAATTGGTGACATGCATGTACTTAACTGGCTACATAGTACATTATTTAAAATTTAGTTTCTTTTAAATAAAGAATATGTTTTAAAATTTGTCTTAAAGAAATTTATTTTTTTAAAGTTTTTTTAAACATATAATTTATAATTTTATTTTAATGTATTTTAAAACAGTATTTTGTGGATGAATTGAATATCCATTTACATATAGAAAAACTTGTAATAAATGAATTGCATTGGATTTCTATAATGAGTTGAATTCTTTTAAAAAAATAAAACTCCAGTCCATTTATTTTATGTCAAATAATTATTTTATATTTATAGATATTGTTCAAACTTATCCTAATATTGATAGAAAATATTTAGATTAACTGAAAATGATAAAATAATTATAAATAATATTTAATTTTATAGATCGGATATAAAGATAAGGATAAATATTATGTACTTTCCGTTTTCCTTCTTATGTTCATTATCATTTTAAATTAGCATGACAATTCTTAGTTTATTTAATTTTATTTTTAAAATTTATGTAATTAAATTGTGTGTTGTTTTAATATTAAAATTTTAATTATATTATACTTTTTTATATTTATTTTGATATTTAATTTTTTATAAAAAATTATTTAATAAATAATTGGATAAATATGAAAAAAAATAACTATATTCATGAAGATGGAAGAACTATACACTTATCTCATACATTGTCATCCTAAAGTTATATGGTGATTGGAGAAATCATGATAATGAATCAGAATATAATATTGATAGATAACAAAGTTTGTTTTTATAATAAAATATCTCCTTCGTTAGACTTAAATACTAAAATTCTAATATATTGCGATCTATTTAGATTCCGTATTCAAATATATATGATAAAATGTGTGAATAGGGAGGACCATATGATAAACTTTAATTATATCAAATATCTACAATACATTGGATAATAAATCTAATAACATTGTATTATCTTATTATAAATATAATAACAGTGTATTATTTTAGCTTAAGTTTGACATGAAGTAGATTATAATTTGATATGTATTACGTTTAAATCACAATATTTTTTTCTTTTTATCCTAAAATTATAAAAAAATTACATTTTTAGTGTTTTAATTATGAAAAAAAATACGTGCCAAATTTATTATTGGATGATAATATTTTAAAGTATTTTTTATTAGGTGTAAAATAAATAAAGTTATGTTAATTTTTTGTCTTAAGTTAAACTTAATTTTCTAATCATACGGGAATATTATTGAATGATAATATTTTATTTTAGTCTTAAAGATATATTTACTCTCTTAATTTGATATAATTTTTTTAGTTGTTAAAAAATGATAAAAACTAGTTTCCAAATTATTGAAAGAATGGTGTGGTTTCTTTTTGTTAACTTCATTAATATTGTTAGGTATACATAAATTAGACATTATGAACTAGTGATGCATTTGAATAATGAATCCATCTACCTATTTATTAGACGTTAAGAAAACTTGACCTTTGATTAAATTTTGCTTCCAAAGAAAATGAATTCAAAATGAAAAGTGAGAAACACAATGTTTCTATACTAGTTCTATTCCACAGAAGTTTAAATAATTTGAGCTAAAAATTTCACTACGTGTCATTAAATTATTTAATTATAACACAAACTATATAGCTGAAATAATAATTACACTTCTTGAAACAAGAAGATGTTCAAATAAATAAAAACACTCAAATATCTAGAAATATTATACAATGTATAATAACTTAGAAAAATACAAAGAAAAAGGAAAAATTACCTAAATTAACATATATTTTCCAAGAAAATTACATTAGAAACTTATATTCAAACTATTAATTGATCTTGAACAAATTTTTTTCAACGAAGTATGGAGAAAACTTTATAAAAAAGTATTACAAAACATAACGTCTCCAAATATAGATATTCTATTATATAATAAACCCAATAAAAAGTTTACACAATATATATTGTATTTCAAAATATATTTTATATACACCTAAGACTTATATGAATACAACTATTTCATAAGGAAACCCAAAATAAAATTATATGATTTTTAAGATGTTTTTGTTTGTATATGCTCATGATGATCTTTCATATGCTTTTATCTGTATTTGTTCATGTAATATAATTTGCAGTCACGACACATGAAAGAAAAGGAAGGGTAAGTTACTGAGAAGAAAATTTTACAATATACCAATACATGCAAAAAGAACAAATCATATCAGTCATTCATAAGAATTCTTTTTACAGACTAAAGTATTCTTATTTCATTTCAATCATGTAAATTGCATCTGGGTCTATCCTTCAATCAAAGTTTATTTCATTTCATTTCAATCATACAAACTACACATAAATCCCAAGTACATAATGATTGCATTTGGATCTATGGTGTCTTTTAGAAGACTCATCCATCATTAAGTATGTCTTTACTAGAGACTAATATCTAATTCATACATCAAGAAACAAGATAAGTTCAAACATTTAATACTAAGTGTCTATTGCGAGTCATCACATGTGGATCGGTGGATTTCTCATAGTCGGTGCTGCTGCGCATGCAGCTATTTTTATGGTAAGAGATTATGATCCGACTATTCGATACAACGATCTATTAGATCGTGTCCTGTATAACTCTCTTATCACTTTCATCACTTAATATCTTAATTTATGCGACTTAGATCATTAGTGAAACTAGAGACTCTCTTTCTTATCACTTTCATCACTTAATATCTTAATTTATGCGACTTAGATCATTAGTAAAAATAGAGATTCTTTTAAAATATAGACTTTTAATATTATTATTATAATTACTATTAATATTAATATGATTATTATTGTTATTATTATTAATAATAATACAAAAGTAATAATAAGTATATGATCAAAAAGTTGATGTGTGGTAATTATAACATGTGTATATATATAGAACATGAGTTCGAATCCTTTTCTCGATATATAATTTTAAATTATATACAAATTTTTATTATAAGTAAATGTGTTTTTTCTTCTAATAAACTTTTATAAGAAATGAAAAACTAAAATTTTCGGATATATTGACTTCTGGATTGAACTGAAAATCCAAACACCTACAGTGCATAAGAACCCCTAACCAGAACAAAAAGGTAAGGACAAAATAGCCAAAAAAATAAATAAATTTGACGCGGTGATTAAATACATTATACTCACACATTATATACAATCCATGTTAAATTATTTTTCGTGTTTGATTCCCACCATAAACTAAAGATAGACTCGAAGACAGATGAATGAAAATCTAACAAGAGAAAAAAGGCCCTCACAATTTTCAAACTCCTCCTCTCTAGTCTAACCATAGAGATACAAGAGCCTCATAATTTTCAAGCTCCTCCTTTCAACTCTATTTATTTATTCATTTATTTTCTATAAGTAGTCATATTCATACTCAAATAACTTTAAAACCATATCTTGATATTTTACTAAAAAAAGTATACAACTTTTTCTTTAATACATTATTCTTAAACCGTTCTTGAATTTTATTATGATTTCAATTTATCTGTCATTTTAAAAGTATAATCATCTTTATATTTGATTAGTCAAAGTTACAAAAATTAGTATTGAGAAAATGAACATTTAAGACAGTGACTTGGGAGTTATTAGTCATTAGTAATATTTTTCCTGGGGTTCGATAGTAAAATTTCTTGAACATTTTTAGGAAAAAAAAAGTTGGTCTAAGAGATTATACATAATCAATATGATAGAGTTTTTGTACATCAGGTTATATGTATAAAAACTAGTTTTAACTTAACAAAAAATTTAGTTTAAATTGTTTTTCTTATTTTCTTTCTCTTTGAAATATCTATAAAGAAGTTGATCCAAATAAAAGACTGTGATATTTTGTTACTTAATAAATTTTTACAACCACTTTATAATTGTTATTTTAATTTTCGTTGTCTTTCTTTGTTTAGTAATTTATATGATTGTTATATTGTGATATAATATTATTTTCCTTAAATAAATTTCTGACGACAAGCCTTGCTATCACCACTAGAAGGAAAAATCACAAACGGACAAAGTAAAGCCGGCATCTACCACCACAAACAACTATAAAAAGAACACATTGAAGTGCAATTAAGCTACCAAACCAAAAACTAAAGATCATTAGAACTAAAATAAGTAAGAATGGGAGAAACCAATGTTGTGACCAAGAATAACTTGTTTACAACTTCTCCTCAAGAAAGTGAGGATGGTGCATGTCAATCTGCACTGGTGCTTAGTACTACTGTGGTGTTCTCTGCAGTGCTGAAAGCTGCTATTGAGCTCAACTTGTTTGAGATCATAGCCAATGCAACACCACATGGTTCATTGATCTCATCTCATGAAATTGCTTCTAAGCTTCCAAACCAACACCCTGACTTGCCTAATAGGCTTGATCGCATGCTGCGTTTGCTTACTAGTTACTCAGTTCTTACTAGTTCCACTCGCACCACACAACATGGACCCACTGAGACAGTTTATGGAGTCTCACAAGTTGGACAGTACTTTGTCCCTGGTGCAACTAAGGGCTACTTCGCTTCATTTGTAAACTTTCTCTGCTGTCCAGCACTCTCACCAGTTTGGTAAATGATTTTGACTCTTTTGCATGTGTCATTAATTATTATCATTATTATTCTGCTGATATGGATAAACTGGTATGAAGTTATTTTAGTTTAGTTGTAGGTGTTAAGTTCGAGCTTTTTATCTATGACTATGATAAAGTCTTACTTCAAATAAGATTGTGTTTTGTTGACATAAAGGGCATGTGTAGTGTTATAAGAAAGAATCATTGACGACTAGTAAACACTTTTTTCATAAAGTCTTGACTAAAATTTCTATTTAACTCTTTTCAGGCTGAATTTCAAGGAAGCAGTGATTGATCCAGACGTTGACTTGTTTAAGAAAATTCATGGACTAACAACGTACGAGTACATGGAAAAGGATCTAAAAATGAACCAAATTTTTAACGAGACTATGGTGGACTTGGGTGTAATACAAATGAAAATACTTGAAATATATACTGGATTTGAGGGAATATCAACGTTGGTAGATGTAGGAGGTGGAAATGGACATAGTCTGAAAATGATAATCTCCAAATACCCTTTAATTAAAGGAATTAATTTTGATCTGCCCCAAGTGATTGAAAATGTGCCACAACTATCAGGTAGCATGATATATTTAATGTTTTATCATATATCAAAAGGGTTAATGTTATAATTTCAATTCTACACTTTGTCAAATTTTGTTAAGGGGTTGAGTATGTTGGAGGAGATATGTTTGCAAGAGTTCCAGAGGCTGATGCCATGATACTAAAGGTTAGTATAGATGATAGTAAACACCTATTTTATGTATTTAATTCATCTAATTTCATCTCATTTTTAAAGTTCTAAATCTTTTTCTGTCTTTTATGATATTATTTTAGAATGTATTGCACAATTGGTCTGATGAAAAATGCTTAGAAATTTTAAGCAATTGTCACAAAGCATTGTCTCCAAATGGGAAGGTGATTGTTGTGGAGTTCATAACACCAGAAGAACCAGAAGCAACTGAACAATCTCGGCTTGTTTCCTGCCTCGACAACATTATGTTTATCACAGCTGGTGGAAAGGATAGAGCTTTGAAACAACACGAGAATTTGTGCAAGCTCGCTGGATTTTCAAATTTTCGAGTTGCTTGCCATTCCTTGTCTGGTCCGGGAGTGTTGGAATTCTACAAGTGACTTGATCAAGAATAGCTCAGGATTTTACGAATAAAACTACGAAAACAAAACAATAAGAAGTTCATGAACTCTACGTTACCACTTTCTTATCTACTTTTTCCATTTTGATGTGATGTAATGTTTTACAATTAATTTGGTTTATACTCTTTAAAAAGTAAAACTCTTATATATATGTGTGTGAAAGAAACAAGTTGACGAATAGTAAATAAAGAATAGAAGTAAGGAAACATGTTTAAATAAAAACTGCAAATATTTTAAGCAGAGGAATATGATAACAAATTTCATATATCTATAGCACAGGCGTTAACATGTCAACGACAGGCTGCTGGGAGACCAAATGATATTTTCCAAATATTATATTCTTTAATTATTGAGGGGTGAGGTGTTCTTATGATATAATTAAGATTATTTATGAAGTAGATCTTTCAATAGTTATATAAAATCCATTTTAGAAATTGGCAACGTTTTTTTGTACCGTCATGGTCATTAGATGACAGAATTAAAAGTTATTTTTTTGTACCGTCATAGTCATTATTACTTCACAGAATTAAAAATTAATGAAGAAAGCAAGATAGGGACAAAAAATGGCAGATAAACAAATAGGTCAATGACCCTTTTGCAGTTTCAAGCAATGGATATTTCTAAAACCTTTTTTCATTACATACGAACAGATTGGCAAGCTTCCTCTCATCTTATTTAGATTTTAATTTTATTGATTGGTGGAGTGCAATGCCTAAAATCTATAGATATATATAACGAATCCTTCATTCAGCTGATAACTCAAAAGAGATTTAGGTGCATAAGGGCAAGTATAACATGGAGTTATAGACGCCGATCAGTCTTTAACAAGTTATGTCTTAACACTATATCAATCCTCTCCTCTATTTATTTACAGCATGCAGATATAAAAACAAGTATACCGATGAAATTTAATAAGTGATTTTGTATATTATTCTGGTATGATATTATTTTACATTTATTCTCATTTTCTTATTTTACCATTTGTGCATTAAAATATATATATTTGAAAATATTATCTTAAATAGATGAAGACATCACATTATATAAATAATTCATTCTCTACTATTGTTGCTGCAATATTTTCGAAAACTAGCTGAAATATAAATATTGTTGATAATTAATGAACACGATTATCAATTTTGACATTATTTTCAGATATGGAGGCCAATTATTTTAAAAAGACTTGTCATGATTACTTTATATATATATATATATATATATATATATATATATATATATATATATATATATATATATATATATATATATATATATAAATATATATATATATATATATTTATATATATATTTTACATCTTAAATTAACCTCTTAACTTAATATGTTTCTCCTGATCAAGTAAAATGAAGTAACATTATTTGAAATGAAGAATTTATGATAAATTTATCCGTTCTTTGTAAGAAATAAGAATATATATATATATATATATATATATATATATATATATATATTTATAGAATAGAAGAAAGAAAAAGTACAATAATCACCTTTCAAATTGGAACCGACATGTGTTATAATAATCAAATTATAAAACAAAAGTGTTAAGTGTAACAGCATAAAGTTATCATCGTAAAAATAGAATAAGTATTTGATTATTTTATTATTAAATTGAAAACAACTATTTAAAGTATTTATAGGAAAAGCTTATAGTCAATTCTCATTTTTATTTGAGCCACAATTTCTTTATATCTATGTCCCTTTTTTCATTTTTTCTGACTTTTCTATAAGTTTTTACATCCATCTTTTATCAGTTTCACAAGCGGAGATCACCATTGGACTCGTGACGAAAAATAAAACAAGACTACTCGGTCGAGTAAGTTCATTTTCTGCCTCTTCTCTTAAAACCAATTTAGGGTTTTCCGTTTCTCCTTGCCATCTGAACTTGCATGTGGTCTCTGAGTCATCAAACATTATCTCTTTGAGTTCAGTGTTTTATAGTATTAGTCTGATCGTTGATCAGAAGTTCTTTGATACAGGTTCAAGTTTCTGGAAAGTTTAGATCGTTGGAGCTCTTAGAGAGAACTCTCGCTTTGATTCAGGTAAGGGAAGCTTGCTTGTTGTATATTTTGAGCATGAGTGTAGGTTAGGATTTGAGCAGTTGGTATTTGTGAAATGCATTTATGATATTTCTCTACTGGCCTGAAGTTTTACTTCAAATTCTGGTTGTAATTTGATTATTGCATGTATGACGTGCTTTTGTGGAAAGAATCGTATGTAAGTTCATTTTTGTTCAATTAGTTCATCTGAGACATGTGTAGTAGCTTTGAGGTAGTAGAAATTGCATAATTTATCAGATAGATTGTTGTTCTTTGCATAACTCGCCTAGACTAGGCAATCTCGCTAAGGCGAAGTCACTTGGAAACCTGAAAGATGCTCTTGGATCCAATTTCACCCAGGCGATAGGTGCTTCGCCTAGGCGAAAGTATGGTCGCCCAAGCGAGAATAGCCCTGGAGCAAGTGTGTTCCCTGGACTGATTTTGCCCAGGTGAAGAATTCTTCGCCCAAACACGGAAGTATAGTATTCTCACCCAGACGAGAATGGTTCTGGAACGTGAGTGCTCTCTGGACTATTTTCATTCAAGTGAGAAAATATATTATTAAATTTCAAGTAATCCTGATAAAATTCTACAATTTAATTTATTCAATTAATATATTTTGTCAAAATATTTTAAACTTTTTATACAAATTAATTACACTCTTAAAATTTTGTATTCAAACACATTAACTTCTTTTATAAACTAATAACTTATTATGAAATATTTAATACTAAATAAATTAAAGCATTGTATAAAAAATTTCATTAAGGTGTTATTGTATAAAAAAATCATTCAACTATTATTATTGACGTATGCACTAAATTTAACATTATAGATTTTATAATTAACTTTAATATAGTTAGAAATATTTTCTACTTATCTCATAGCACAACAAAATTAAGTTGATATTTGCATAACAGTTCCACATGGTTTTATTGTGATTTCAAGAAAACAAGAGAAAGTGTGTTTTGGGACACTTTGTGGGACAGGGACTGCCAACTCAAAATCCGAACCTCAACCAAACCATGGAATTCTTCCACATCAAGCAAAGTAACAAATAATCCTTCTTTTTCTTCTATTTTTTCACGTTAACAATTATTCTACAACCAAATATATTCAATTAATCTATTACTAAAGTATAAAAATAAATTAATTTGAATTGTTTAATTTTATAAATAACTAATAAGTTATTTAATATTTATTAAAATTCACTGTATTACCTTATTATTGTTTAATTTCTTCATAATTTATTTTTTAAAATTATGTTTTTTAAATAAAGAATATGTTTTAAATGTCTTACAAAATTTAATTTTTTTAAGTTGTTTTAAACATATAATTTATAATTTTATTTTAATGTATTTGAAAAGCAGTATTTTGTCGATGAATTGAATTAGATTTTATATTAAACGAGTTGAATTCTTTAAAAAAAATTAAAAGTCCAACCATTTATTTTATGACAAATAATTATTTTATATTTATAGATATTGTTCAAATTTATCCTATGATAAAATAATTATAAATAATATTTTATTTTCGGATAGAAAAATAAGTATAAATATATACGTATATGTACTTTCCGTTTTCCTTCTTGTGTTCATAATCATTTTAAATTAGTAAGAGAATTTTTAGTTTATTTAATTTTATTTTTAAAATTTATGTTACTAAATTGTATGTTGTTTTAATATTAAAATTTTAATAATATTATATTTTATTTATTTTGATATTTAATATTTAATAAATAATTGGATAAATATGAAAAAATTATAGCTATATTATTATTTGATGAAGATGAAAGAACTATCAGCCTAAAGTTATATGGTGATCGTAGAAAGTATGATAATGAATCAGAATATAATATTGATAAATAACAAAGTTTGTTTTTATAATAAAATATCTCCTTCGTTAGACTTAAATACTAAATTTCTGATATATTGCAATCTATTTAGATTCCGTATTCAAATATATATGATAAAATATGTGAATAAGGAGGACCAAACGATAAACTTTAATTATATCAAATATATATTGGATAATAAATCTAACAACATCGTATTATCTTATCATAAATATAAGGTTAAGTTTGACATGAAGTAGATTATAATATGATACTGAAACAATTAATGTTCTAAAATATATATATATATATATATATATATATATATATATATATATATATATATATATAAATCCATCATATTAAATAGTAAATTCAATAAATGGTTAAGAAAGATATATTATATTTAAAATATTTCTTTAAATCAATATCAAATACATTATTAATATAGACAGACATATAAATTTTTTATATCATTTTTTAATATTTTTTTAAAATGTTATATTATAAAACTGTAGTTTATATATATATATATATTAAGAAAGAATTTTTGACTGAGGTAACATGGATTCCGATTTTAGTCAGAGGACGGTGGTTATGGCGGATCTAAACCCACTGAGATTGAGCCAAGAGACAAAGTTGAAGAGTGGCAACTCAGTAGTGAGAACCAAAATACCCATTTGGGTGAATGTTGGACTGAAGAAGAAGCTGAGAAAATAAGAATCCTGACTGAGAAAATTGACCCCGCCAAGTTATGTCTCACAACTCTTAGTCTGTAAAGAAGACTCAGAGAGAAATGTATTGCATAATTGGTATGATGAAAAGTAATATATAAAAGTTTGGGAGTTATTACCTAAACAGTAATATATAAAAGCTTGAGCAATTAAGCTTCAATTCATTTATAATGTTTCTTGAATAATCTAGTCAATTCTAAGTGGATTCACAACTTTAATTAGTTTATTTGAGCTAATATCAACAACTTTTCAAAATATAATCCTGATTAAGTTAAAGTATTTTTTTATTAGGTGTAAAATAAATAGTTATGTTAATTTTTCGTTTTAATAGATCTTTGAACAATTTTTTTTCAAGGTGTAGAGAATTTTTTTTTTAAATTTCGAAAAATATTGAAAATATATTTTGTATAAATAAATTGAAAGGAAAGAGTTTTGGAGTAATTTATTTAAATAATTTATTATTGCTAATTATATTTTAGTATGATATCCTTCATCTACGAAAAAAGCATTTTGTATTAAAATAATTTCTTATTTTTAAACATAATTAATTATTTGTGAAAAAATAGTTTTTTAATTTTTTTAACCTACTCAATTATTTTTTAAGTAATTAATTATTTGCAAGAATAACGAAAACTATTTTTATTAACATAATCTATTATTTGCAAGAATAGTGAAAACCATTTTTATTAACATAATAAGATAATTGATTAAATGAAGTGAAGTTTATTCTTAAAGTGAAATTAAACAAGATGTGCATGCTTATTATAATTATTTTAATATGATTCTTCACATATTATTATTATTATTATTTTATATATTAATAGATTAGTCAAAAGTAAATATTTATTAGTATCAATTTTGGTAAGGAAAAAATTGTTACAGGTGAAATCGGTTATTGTTTAGCATTTAGGGTAGATGAACCAAATTATAATAGAAAGTTTAGTCTGATTGTTCTCTTAAATAAAAAAAGTTGTTTTATCACTATGATATATAGTTTTTAACCTAAAGTTTGATTTTTCACTATAAAGGAGGAAATTATTAAAGATTGCAGTGGAGTGTGTTACAATCAAGATAAAATTGAGATTTTTAAATAGGATCGTGAATAGTTCATAAGATTGTAAATTGTGAAATTGTAATACTAATTATAGATTTTATTTTTTTTAATATATAAATATATATATATATATATATATATATATATATATATATTTATATATATTTATATTTATTTATAAATAAATAAGAGAAATTAAAAAAGTATTTGAGGGATCATTCAACCTTGATACAAAACTATTTAAGTTTATATAGTCACATTTTTTCTATTTTACTTAATGTATTACATGAAAAGTAATTAAGTAATTAAAAAGACTAATTGATATGTTGGATATATTATAAAGGAGTAATAACAATGTAAAATCTATGCAAAAACATCTAGTGCCTAAATGAGATCCAATTAAAGTTACCAAACCCTATAAAAACAAACCAAATATACACACATAACTAATCAATTCATTTGTTAATACTTCATCAAACTTAAGTCTACAAAATCAACTACTTTGACCATACTTAATAAAACTTAAGTTCATATAATATAAATCACTCACATTAAAAGAATCTTCATTAGTTTTATCTCCTTCATGAAGCACGTGAATAACAACATTCTCCTCCTCCTCTAAAATCATCATCTTCCACACCACCTTCATGGACTTGACCTACAACCAAGTGTTCATCATCTCCATTTGAATTAAGAGTATCATTTAAATTTATATTGCCCAAGTGTGTGAGTTGTGGAGTGTGATTTTTTTTTTCTGGCTAATAAGGAGAAGTCGAAGTAAATCTTGTTAGTGTATGCTCTAATCAATTTGGATGTGTGAGTGTGACTGGGGTTTTCGAATTAAGAGATGGTTAAAATGTCTTAATTAAATTAATTTAGTTTTATTTTAATTAAAATTAGAATGAAACCCAATCAAGAAGAAAGAGAGAACAGAGATTCTTCATTTGCCTTAATTAAATTAATTTAATTTTATTTTAATTGAATTTGAAATGAAATCTAATCAAGATAAGTGAATCTGCAAAAACAACATAAAAGACTCTTCATTTGAAATAAAATGAGACTCTCTATTTAAAATGGGTGCAAAGAAGCTAAAAAGACTTTTCATTAGTTAGAATAAGGAGTAAACCTGAAGAGACTCTTTATCTTTTTCTAAATTTTAATTGCTTTAATGAATTAATTTTAATTGAATGGTGTTAGGTGACAACAGCTATCACAATGTCAGAATTTAATTGCATTAATTTTGAATAAAATTATTAGTCTCAACAAGGTGAACAGTTTGATACACCAAAAAAATTCCAAGATTTTGTTGTTGGACTATCCATACAATCTTGTTGTACAACAATCCTGTGTAGAATTTGAATCAATTTTGTTGTTGGACTATCCATATAATCTTGTTACACATAGCATGTAAAACCAATTTTACTGAGTAAACTTTTAATTTTAACTACCATGGTTATAATCTTAACTTTCTTTTTCAGTACATAATAATGAGTGTTCAGATTGTTAGATTAAAAAAATTATTGAAGTCCACTAATCCAATCTTTTACAATTAATTTTAAAATATTCTTCAAAAATATTTAAATTAAATAATGAAAGCGTTCTCATTATCTTTAAATTTTTTTTGATTGTGTCCTCCAATAATAGGAGAACTCATAAATTAACATTATACTCACATGTACATTTCATGTTAAATTATTTTTCGTGATTCCCACCCTATACTAAAGAAAAGATAGACGGGAAGACAGATGAAAGAAAAGCTAACACGAGAAAAAATGAGCCTCATAAGTTATTTTTTCTATTCATATTTTTCTATTTATTTATTTATTTTCTATGAAGTAGTCCAATTCATACTCAAATAAAGCCTGGCATCTACCACCACAAACAGCTATAAAAAGAGCACATTGAAGTGCAATTAAGCTACCAAACCAAAAACTAAAGATCATTAGAATTAAAAGAAGTAAGAATGGGGGAATCCAATGTTGTAACCAAGAATAACTTGTTTACAACTTCTCCTCAAGAAAGTGAGGATGGTGCCTCTCTATCTGCATTCTTGCTTAGTACTACTGTGGTGTTCTCTGCAGTGCTGAAAGCTGCTATTGAACTCAACTTGTTTGAGATCATAGCCAATGCAACACCACATGGTTCATTGATCTCATCTCATGAAATTGCTTCTAAGCTTCCAAACCAACACCCTGACTTGCCTAATAGGCTTGATCGCATGCTGCGTTTGCTTACTAGTTACTCAGTTCTTACTAGTTCCACTCGCACCACACAACATGGACCCACTGAGACAGTATATGGAGTCTCACCAGTTGGACAGTACTTTGTCCCTGGTGCAACTAAGGGCTATTTCGGTTCATTCGTATCCTTTCTCGGCTCTCCTGCACTCTCACCAGTGTGGTAAATCATTTTGACTCTTATTTGCATGTGTCATTATTATCATTACTATTCTGCTGATATGCATAAACTGTTATGAAGTTATTTTAGTTTAGTTGTAGGTATTGATTTTGAGCTTTTCACCTATGACAATGATAAAGTTTTACCCCAAATTGTGTTTTGATGACATAAAGGGCATGTGTAGTCTTATAACAAAGAATCATTGAAGACTCGTAAACACTTTTTTCATGCAGTCTTAATAACGCAACGTGACTAAAATTTCCATTTAACTCTTTTCAGGCTGAATTTCAAGGAAGCAGTGATTGATGCAGACGCTGACCTGTTTAAGAAAATTCATGGAGTAACAAAGTACGAGTACATGGAAAAGGATCTAAAAATGAACCAAATTTTTAACAAGTCTATGGTGGACTTGAGTGTAATACACATGAACAAAATACTTGAAACATATACTGGATTTGAGGGAATATCAACGTTGGTAGATGTAGGAGGTGGAAGTGGACATAATCTGAAAATGATAATCTCCAAATACCCTTTAATTAAAGGAATTAATTTTGATCTGCCCCAAGTGATTGAAAATGCACCACAACTATCAGGTAGCATGATATATTTAATCTTTTATCATATATTAAAGGGTTAATGTTATAATTTCAATTCTAAACTTTGCCAAATTTTGTTAAGGGATTGAGCATGTTGGAGGAGATATGTTTGCAAGAGTTCCAGAGGCTGATGCCATGATACTAAAGGTTAGTATACATTATAGTAAACACCTATTTTATGTATTTAATTAATCTAATTTCATTTTATTTTTAAGGTTCTAAATCTTTTTTTGTCTATTATGATATTGCTTTAGAATGTATTGCATAATTGGTATGATGAAAAGTGCGTAGAAATTTTAAGCAATTGTCACAAAACACTGTCTCCGAAAGGGAAGGTGATTGTTCTGGAGCGCATAACACCAGAAGAACCAGAAGCAACTGAACTATCTCAGCTTGTTTCCTGTCTTGACAACCTTATGTTTATCACAGCTGGTGGAAAGGACAGAACTTTGAAACAACACGAGAATTTGTGCAAGCTCGCTGGATTTTCAAATTTTCGAGCTGCTTGCCATTCCTTTTCTGGTCCTGGAGTGTTGGAATTCTACAAGTGACTTAATCAACAATAGCTCAGGATTTCAAGATAAAACTACGAAAATCAAACAATAAAGAACTTCATGAGATCTAGATTACCACTTTCTTATTTACTTTTGATCTGATGTAATGTTTTACACTTAATTTGATTTAGATATATTTGAAAAGTAAAATTCATACATATATATATATATATATGCGTGTGTGTGAGTGTAAAAAACAAGTTGGCGAATTGTAAATAAAGAATAGAAGTAAGGTAACATGTTTAAATAAAAAATAAAAAAATTTTAAGCAGACCAAATGTCAACGACAGGCTGTTGGCAACGTTTTTTTTTTTGTATCCTCGGTAGTCATTACATGACAGAATTAAAAATTAATGAAGAAAGCAAGACAGTGAACAAAGAATGACCTAAACACATGGGCCAATGACCCTTTAGCAGTTTCAAGCAATGCATATTTCTAAAACCTTTTTTCATCACATACAAACAGATTGGCAAGCTTCGTCTCGTCTAAAGTGATCTTATTTAGATTTTAATTTTATTGATGAGTGGAGTCCAATGCCTAAAATCTATAGATATATATAATCAACCCTTCATTGACCTGATAATATCATACTATATTTAGACTTTGTACTGATCTTATTTAGACTTTGTATTACAGGGCCGATAGATCTCTATATCCTTGTACAGGTAATATCTAGGTCATTTAACAAATTCCTTTACAAGCCGTGGATCTCGTTCAGTTGTAGAGAATTTTTCTCATCCACGTGTCACTAAACTCTAAATTTTAAACCCTAAATTCTAAATCCTGAACCGAGAATACGTGACAGCTTATTATTCAGAATATACAAAGAGGCACAGATATGGATTCTTAGTGGATTGGGCCTATAGCCCAAACACCAAGGCCCGTGAGAAACCCTATAAATAAGGAGATCATCTCAAACATAACGTATTGTTATTGTAATCATATTCACCCTGCATTTCTCGGACTATTAATGACTTGAGCGTTAGAGTGTTTGCAGACCCCCTTCCAGGACTGTGAACACTTGAAGGAGCATTGGAGACATATGATTGGAGCTTATGAGTTGTCAGAGACGACCAAACACTTGACTATTGTGAGGGATAACCGGTCTTGCAAGAACATTTTGGCGTCCATCGAAGGTCGAGATTAGCCTACGATCATGGTGACCACAAGGAATATGGAGGACAGGCACATTCATGGGAGTTACTAGAACCACCACGGTGACCCGATGGCAATGTTGACAGAGATAAAGGAGATGAGAAGGAAGAACGAGGAAGATTTGAATGTGCTTAGAGTCAAGAATGAGAGACTTAGGCACAAAGTTGAAACTGAGCATGAGCGAAGCCATAGGGCAGGGTCGACCGAGCACTAAGGCTCAGAAAGAGAGGGCGGAGGAAGAATCGAGAGGTACCACTTTTTGTAATACCTCCAGGTGGCATCCCTTCACCGAGAATATCATGGAAACTGAGCTTCCATCTAACTAGAAAGGTCCTACCCTAGATAGATATGAAGGGTCAACTGACCTGGATGAACATATTGACATTTACGTCACCCAAATCGACTCTATACATCAAATGATAGTATCTTCTGTAAGGTTTTTCCTACCTCCTTGAAGGGAGCGGCACATAGCTGGTTCACCCACTTACCGCCGAGGTCGATAGATTGTTTTGAGACCTTGGTCATAAAATTTGGAGCGTAGTTCGCAACAAATAGACCTCATCACCTAACGTCAACATTCAACAAGAGAAAGGGGAATCCTTGAGGACGTTTATGGACAGGAAGGTTGCCCTTAATATCAGAGGTTTGAATCTAGAGGTTGCGATACACCACATGTTTACCGCTCTCTGACCAAGACCCTTCTCGGATAGCTTATGTAAAAAGTCAGCCGCCAACATAGACGAACTCCGACAAAGGGCCGCTAAGTTCATGTGAGCCGAGGAGAACCCGGCCAAGAAGAACTACAGGGATCGCGGGGTATAACGATTAAGGGAAGGACCTAGAAACCCCAAGTTTTCTAAGTACAGTCCACTTAATACGAGTCGAACTCATATTTTGGAGGAAGCATTAAGTACGAAGTTGATTCCGACACCTCGGAAGTTCCTTACCCCTCTTAACGCCAACCAAAGCAAACATTGTCGGTATTATTGTAATTACGGCAATAACACCGAGGAGTGTATGCCGTTAAAAGACAAAATAGAAGAGTTTATTCAAGCCGGACTCCTGCAACATTATGTTGCCAAGAATGAGCAGCGTAAGCCGTACAAGTATGGTCGACCGAGAGAACAAAGTCCAGTGGAGAGAAGCCCGAAAGAGTGAAGTCCAAGGGCAAGAAGTCCAAGAGAGAGGAGTTCGATAGAAAAAAGCCCTAGAACGAGGGGGAAAGGCCGAACACGATCCGAGTGGTCGAGAGAAAGAAGTTTAAGGCGTCGAGGAGCACTAACAAAGACAATCATCAACACGATTTCATAAGGATTTGAGGGAGGCGAAACGTCATATACAGCTCGCAAAAAACATTTGAGAGCAATTCTTAATATGATCAGTCGTCCCAGGTGACGAAGTATGCCCAATATAACTTTCACTGACCGAGACTTCAGAGGCATCAACCCCGAACAAGATGACCCAATGGTCATAACTACTGAGGTGAGAATTTTGCAATAATGAAAACATTGGTCGACCAAGGTAGTTCGGTGGAAATCCTCTATTGGAAAACCTTTAAGAAAATGGACTGGCTGAAGATGCAATAGTTCCAATGGACGAGCAGATTGTGGGCTTCTTGGATGAAAAAGTAGACACAAGAGGATACATAGATTTGTATATCAAGTTCACTGAGGGCAACTAAGGGTACAAAACTATTATGGAAAGATACTTAATCATTGATGCTAACACTTCCTATAATGTGCTTTTAGGACGACCGTCCCTAGATAAGTTGGGAGCTATTGTATCCACGTCGCGCCTCGCGATGAAGTTTCCCTCGGAGCGAGGATAAGTGGCAACTGTGCATGTTAATCAGCAAACCACCCTTGAATGTTACGCGACTAGCTTGAGACTGACACCGACCGTGACATCTACTTAACGATAGGTTAATCAGAGGATGGTGGCTATGGCGGATCTAAACCCGAGGATCAATGACGAAACCAGGATTAAGCCAAGAGACAATGTTAAAGAGTGGCAACTCGGTGGTGAGAACCAAAATATCAGTTTGGGTGGATGTTTAATTGAAGAGTGTCAACACCTAATTTCGTCCGGATAGACAAAATCGACTTCAAAAAATATATTATTTATTTTTTAATTAACTTCTAAGGAAAATAAAAAGAAGTGGATTTATTTAATTGAATTTTTGTTGTTAAAATATGTGTTGGAAAATCCATCAAAATTTCTTTCTAAATTTTATTCTTCTCCTATTTTCAAAAATTTTTGATAATAATAACAAAACACAAAAAATTTTGTGGATCTATCGAGGCTACCACCTCTTGGTTCAGCCCATTTCTTTCTATTCTCACACTCCCTAATCACCCACACACTCCCAAATCTTCAGGATTCTCTCTCTCTCCTCCCGAAATTTTCATACACCCAACAAACCAACACACAGCAGCGTCACCCTCCAGTACCTGCAAAAAAGCGATTTTGTCCTCTGTAGGAGCGATCCCAAAGCTGGTAAAAGAGGATAATGTCCCCTAATAAGACAAGAGAGGACAGTACTATTGGTTTTTGGGATATATGGGAGCAAGAAGAGGGAGGAGGGGCACACTGTTACATTGGCATCTGGCTGCTTAGTGAAAGAAAAAACCTGGGCACAGATTGGACTCACTGGAAACAGAGGGGAGAAGGAATCAGAGAGTTGGGAACGGACATTCTTGAGGTTTCGAGAGAACTGTTGGGAGTAAGGGGAAGGAGGAAGAGAAGAATGACTTCGAGAGGTACCACGGTTCTTTGTTCCTGCTGATTGGTTTCCTTAGTATGTTTTTATGTTTTGAATGTTTTGAACTTTTCATTCCCTTAATCTCTCATGTGTCCCGAATGATTTCATGCTTCCTCCATTAATTTCTTCTATGCTTTACTGTTGTGTTTGCGCGTATGCCTGTGAATGAATGTCTCAAACGTAAAATAAAAAATGATGAGACCCACATCAATGAGAGAACTAGGAGGTGCAACCTTGCACCTCTGTTTTTGCAAACTTCCCTGAACCAGACTCCGCCAGCCTCTGGGACAGCCAAGCAACCCTCACACAATACCACAGCTGCTACCACGAACATTTCGTCACCATCCTCAAACCACGTCTTCACTACCATCTCCACAAAAACCAGCGCCTGTACCCACCGCCACTACCTCGCCATTCACGTGCCTCACAACCCTCCATATTCACGTTCCCGCACCACAGATTCTTCGAACTGCACCTCCTAACCACCTTAATCATGCTCCTCCACCCCTCTTCACTATACCATCAATGACCAATCCATGAACCATCATTTTCCTCCCTCACAGCAACCCCATCGCACTAAAACATTAACGAAACCATGACTCTGCCTTGCTACCATGCCCAGAGTCACCCTGTTCCCTCACCTCGTCAACCACCATATCCCCCATGTACCTCCAAACCCACGTAAGAAGCACCTGAACCAACCATGAGCCCTCAGTGGCACTTTCTTCCTCGCCTCACCATCACACTAAACTTATTTCACCACACCACCTCTCTGCCCTCAAGTCACACCATGCGTTCCTTCTTCCTCCTCACATCACCCCCTGCCATCACTCTCACAAAGCCTCACAACCAATGCCCTCTTCATTTCTCTGTTGCCAACCACCCTGCGCTTCTCCAGCCCTTGCCATGCCTTCCTCCAAATCCATGCAGCGACGCTCCACTGAACAACCAAGTCCAATCCTCGCCGCTGCCACGTTCCAGCCACCACACCTTAACCATGCTACCTCTACTACAACTCCTCCATGCCACCTTCAACCATCTCGCTACCTCTCAACAGCCAGCCATTACACTCCTCAACCACACGCTGCCATCCGAAACCACCACTTCATCCTCAACCTCCCTCTCTCCCTTGCTTCACAACCATCACCATCAAACCCATATTCCTTTCTCGTCACCACCATCACCTTCGACGCACCTTCCATCAAGCCACCCTTTTCCCATTCACCTCTCTTTCCTCTCACCTCCAAACCACTATGCAGTCATCATACCTTCCACACAGGCCTTTCGCCACCTTTGTTGTGCCACACTCCAAACCTCCAAACCCACGTAGCCACCTAGACTTAAGAGCCCACTACCACGTTCCTGCACCACTGCAGCGCCAACAGCCAAAATAACGTCCCAACAACCCCATAAACCACACCACTTTCCACCATTGCCTCCCACCAAGCACCTAGTGTCTTGCACCACTTGAGGGATTCATTATATATATACAATTCTTATTCTTGTAAGAAGAGGAAGAATATGTTTGATGCAGGGGCGTAAGCTAATATAATTAAGAGCGGAAACAACCTGTGATGCTAACGTAACTTTGCCAAAGTTTTATCCACATTCACATGATTTTTTCATACAAAAGTGGGTCCCACCTATGTAAACTTTTGTTAAAATGCTATCACGTATTCATATGTCAATTTGTCATGCAAAAGTGGGTCCCGCCAACATAAGCTTTTGCTAAAATGTCATTCACGTATTCACATGCCACTTTTGCATGCAAAGCGGGTCCCATTTCCATTTACTTTTGCCAATGCCTTATTCACATGCATATTGTGGGTCCCACTCCTATCTCTTCTTTGCCAAATCCATTCACATTCACCTTCCAAGTTTGTGCGGGTCCCACTCATATGTAATAGTCGTCAAAATCTCACCACTTTCATGTTTCAATTTTGTATTTTTTTAATCATTTAGAAATGTTCTTTCTTTAACTTTTGATAAAAAAATAATAATAAAATTTGGATTCTAAAATAACCGTTCGCGATCTAGGATTGAATTTCAAAATTTTTAATTTTATTTCGAATATCAAAAGATTATACGCATCAAGTGATATTTAAAATTAAGTTTAATCTTCATAAACACTAATTTTTTCCTAAAATTAAAAAGATATAAAAGGCTCAAAAATCAAAAAATAGTAAATTCTCAAACAAACAATTTTCAAGCTATAGAACTACATAACCTTGATTCTCTATCCGATAGAGATACGTAGGAACGAGGTTAAATCTTGTCGGGCCCTTTTCAAAATAAAAAGTGTTTTGTTTGCTTTTATTTCTATTTTTCGTGAAAAATAAATATTTCAAAAATTACACTTATTTCATTCTATTCAGTTAAAGGTACTGTCTAAGGACGGGCGCCGTGGGGCTAATACCTTCTCCACGCGTAACCGATTCCCGAACTAGAAATCCGGTTTTCGTAGACTAGCTTTATCTTTATTTTCTTTAGTTTTCCATAATTTTCTAGAAAAATTATGTGACGACTCCCTTATTTTAAAAACTATTAATCTATTTTTCGGATCGCGGTCCCGTTGTTATCCCGGTCGTGACAAAGAGGAAGCTGAGAAAATAACTATCTTTATTTACAACAAGGACTTGTTCGCATGGACGATCAAGGACACGCATGGACGATAAGGACGTGCCAGAAATCTCGACCCCCGAGTTATGTCTCACAGCTCTTAGTCTGTAAAGAAGCGAAACCAGTTTCAGAAAAAAAAAAAAAAAAAATTCGGTGAGGAATGTATTGCATAATTGGTACGATGAAAAGTAATATATAAAAGCTTGGGAGTTATTACCTAAACAGTAATATATAAAAGGTTGAGCAATTAAACTTCAATTCATTCATAATGTTTCTTGAATAATCTTGTCAATTCTAAATTGATTCACAACTTTAATTAGTTTACTTGAGCTAATATCAACAATTTTTCAAAATATAATCCTGATTAAGTTAAAGTATTTTTTATTTGGTGTAAAATAAATAAAGTTATGTTAATTTTTCGTCTTAATAGATCTTTAACAAATTTTTTCAAGAAAGTGTAGAGATTTTTTTTTTAATTTTGGAAAAATATTGAAAACATATTTTGTATAAATAAATTGAAAGGAAAGAATTTTAGAGTAATTTACTTAAATAATCGATTATTGTTAATTATATTTTAGTGTGATATTCTTTATCTACGAAAAAAGCATTTTGTATTAAAATAATTTCATATTTTTAAACATAATTAATTATTTGTGAAAACATATTTTTTTAATTTTTTTTTAACCCACTTAATTACTTTTTGAAGTAATCAATTATTTGCGTGAAAACTATTTTTATTAACATAATCTATTATTTGCAAAGAATGGTGAAAACCATTTTTATTAACATAATCTATTATGATTTGTGATAATTGATTATTTGCAAATAAAGTGAAATTTATTCTTAAAGTGAAACTATAAATAAGATGTGCATGCATTATTATAATTCTTTTAATATGGTCTCCACATATTATTATGATTATTATTATTATTATTATTATTTTATATACTAATAGATTAGTCAGAAGTAAATATTGGTTAGTATTAATTTTTGTTTTAGAAAAATTATTGCAGGTGAAATCAGTTATTATTTTGTGGCTTAAGTCAGATAAATCAAACTTAGATTGTTATTCTCTCTTAAATAGAAAAAAGTTGTTTTATGACTATGATCTATAGTTTTTAACATAGTGACAAGTGTTCAATTTAATACTTCAAAATTAACCTTGCAAGTTTGATTTTCCACTATAACATTCATTTAAAAAAGGAGGAAATTATTAAAGATTGAAGTGGACTGTGTTACAATCCTAACTTTATTTTGCAATACATGCTAAATGAGTGTTAGATTAAAAAATTATTGAAGTCCACTAATCCAATCTATTAAAAGATTCTTCTAAAATATTTAAATTAAATATTGAAAGCGATTTTATTATCTTAAAATTTATTTTCATTGTCTCTTCCAATAATAGGAGAACTCGATAAATTGACTCAGCCATCAAACACATTATACTCACATGTACAATTCATGTTAAATTATTTTTCGTGTTTGATTCCCACCATATACTAAAGAAAAGATAGACTGGAAGACAGATGAAAGAAAAGCTAACACTAGAAAAATGAGCCTCATAATTTATTTTTCTATTCATATTTTTCTATTTATTTATTTAATTTCTATGAAGTAGTCCTACTCATACTCAAATAACTTAAAAACCATATCTCGATATTTTACAAAACAAAGTAAACAAATTTTTCTTTAATGCATTATTCTTAATCCAGTATTGACTTTCATTACGATTTCAGTTTATCTGTCATTTTCAAAGTATAATAATAATCAATATGAGAGTTTTTATAAAATTTCTACGTAAACATTTTTAAGAAAAAAAAAGTTGGTCCAGAGTTTATACATAATCAATGAGAGTTTTTATACATAAGTTCATATATATAAAAACTATTTTTAATTTAATAAAAAATTAGTTTATTTATTTTTTCTTATTTTCTTTCTCTGAAAATATCCATCAAGAAGTTGATCTAAATAAATTGCTCACCACAAGCCTTGCCTGTGCACACCATTTTAAAAAATTCAACCAACGAGAAGGAAAAATCACAAATGGACAAAATAAAGCCTGGCATCTACTATAAAAAGAGCATTGAAGTGCAATTAAGCTACCAAACCAAAAATTAAAGATCATTAGAACTAAAAGAACTAAGAATGGCAGAAACCAATGTTGTGACCAAGAATAACTTGTTTACAACTTCTCTTCAAGAAAGTGAGGATGGTGCATCTCTATCTGCACTGGTGCTTAGTACTACTGTGGTGTTCTCTGCAGTGTTGAAAGCTGCTATTGAGCTCAACTTGTTTGAGATAATAGCCAATGCAACACCACATGGTTCATTGATGTCATCTCATGAAATTGCTTCTAAGCTTCCAAACCAACACCCTGACTTGCCTAATAGGCTTGATCGCATGCTGCGTTTGCTTACTAGTTATTCAGTTCTTACTAGTTCCACTCGCACCACACAACATGGAGCCACTGAGACAGTTTATGGAGTCTCACCAGTTGGACAATACTTTGTCCCTGGTGCAACTAAGGGCTACTTCGCTTCATTCGTATCCTTTCTCGGCTCTCCTGCACTCTCACCAGTTTGGTAAATCATTTTGACTCTTTTGCATGTCTCATTCTTATCATTACTATTTTGTTGATATGGATAAACTGGTTTGAAGTTATTTTGGTTTAGTTGTAGGTATTGATTTTAAGCTTTCCGCCTATGACTATATGATAAGATTGTGTTTTGTTGACATAAAGGGCACGTGCAGTCTTATAGGAAAAAATCATTGAAGACTCGTAAACACCTTTTTCATAAAGTCTAAATAAGTCAACGTGACTAAAATTTCCATTTAACTCTTTTCAGGCTGAATTTCAAGGAAGCAGTGATTGATGCAGATGTTGACGTGTTTAAGAAAATTCATGGAGTAACAAAGTACGAGTACATGGAAAAGGATCTAAAAATGAACCAAATTTTTAACAAGTCTATGGTGGACTTGAGTGTAATACACATGAACAAAATACTTGAAACATATACTGGATTTGAGGGAATATCAACGTTGGTAGATGTAGGAGGTGGAAGTGGACATAATCTGAAAATGATCATCTCCAAATACCCTTCAATTAAAGGAATTAATTTTGATCTGCCCCAAGTGATTGAAAATGCACCACAACTATCAGGTAGCATGATATATTTAATGTTTTATCATATATCAAAGGGTTAATGTTATAATTTAAATTCTAAACTTTGCCAAATTTTTATAAGGGATTGAGCATGTTGGATGAGATATGTTTGCAAGGGTTCCAGAGGCTGATGCCATGATACTAAAGGTTAATATACATGATAATAAACACCTATTTTATGTATTTACTTAATCTAATTTCATTTTATTTTGAAGGTTCTAAATATTTTTCTGTCTTTTATGATATTGTTTTAGAATGTATTGCATAATTGGTATGATGAAAAGTGCGTAGAAATTTTAAGCAATTGTCACAAAGCACTGTCTCCAAATGGGAAGGTGATTATTCTGGAGCTCATACCGCCAGAAGAACCAGAAGCAACTGAACAATCTCAGCTTGTTTCCTGTCTTGACAACCTTATGTTTATCACAGCTGGTGGAAAGGACAGAACTTTGAAACAACACGAGAATTTGTGCAAGCTCGCTGGATTTTCAAATTTTCGAGTTGCTTGCCATTCCTTTTCGGGTCCTGGAGTGTTGGAATTCTACAAGTGACTTAATCAACAATAGCTCAGGATTTTAAGATAAAACTCAAAATCAAACAATAAAGAAGTTCATGAGCTCTAGGTTACCACTTTCTTATTTACTTTTTCCGTTTTGATGTGATGTAATGTTTTACACTTAATTTGGTTATACTCTTTGAAAAGTAAAACTCTTATATATATGTGTGTGAAAAAAACAAGTTAACAAATTGTAAATAAAGAATAGAAGTAAGGTAACATGTTTAAATAAAAAATACAAAATATTTTAAGCAGACCAAATGTCAACGACAGGCTTAGGAGACCAAATGATATTTTCCAATTCTTTAACTATTGGGGGTGAGGTGCTCTTATGATATAATCAAGATTATTTGTAAAGTAGATCTTCGAATGGTTATAAAATCCATTTCAGAAATTGGCAACGTTTTTTTGTACCCTCGATAGTCATTACATGACAGAATTAAAAATTAATGAAGAAGGCAAGACAGTGGAGGAAGAATGGCAAATAAACACATATCGGTCAATGACCCTTTTACAGTTTCAACCAATGGATATTTCTAAAACTTTTTTTCATCACATACATTGGCAACCTTCGTCCCATCTAAAGTGATCTTATGTAGATTTTAATTTTATTGATTGGTGGAGTACAATGGCTAAAATCTATATATATAATTAATCCTTCATTCACCTAATAACCCAAAAACCCGGAAGAGATTTAGCTGTCTAAAACTGATTAGCTAATTAAATATTTCTCGTTACAATATCAGTGCAGTCATAATAATTATATATTTTCTTTTAGAATATTAATCTTTTATTAGTTAATTAAAGAAATTAATTTTAATTTGCCCCAAGTGGTTGAAATGCACCAGTGCTGCCAGGTAGTCTGATATATTTAATGTTTTATCATAATATATTAAAGGATTAATATTATAATTTCAATTCTAAATTTTATCAAATTTTGTTAAGGGATTAAGTATAATGGAGGAGATATGTTACACAGGCTGATACTAAACACCTATTTCATCTAATTTCATTTTTAAGGTTCTAAATCTTTGTCTATCTTTTATGATATTAATTTAGGCTGTATGTCACAATTGATCTGATGAAAAGTGCATAGAAAGTTTAAGCAATTGTCACAAAACACTGTCTCTAAAGAGAAAGTGGTTGTTGTGGAGTTTGTAATGCCAAAAGAACCAAAAGCAACTGAACAATCTCACAGTTTTGGTAATTAACATCGGTAAAATTAATCGATAACATGTTTAAATAAAAATACTGAATATTTTAATATCTTATATGTAAAATATTAGGTACCAGTTTTGTTATCTCGGATGATATGAAGAGTTATCTTCTGTTTTTCTTCTGATACTTCTCTCGCAAATGACACTGATACTAATTTCCTATTGATAAAAATTATTGTTAGACTTTCTAATAGGGTACTAATCCTTCCAAGTACTTTAGTGATTATGACTTTACACATTCTTCCAATCCTAATAATTCCGTACAAAATTGTCTAAAATATTCCACCTTATCTATTTCAGGCATTACATTTGCCAAATTTCGGAACATTTTGAATCTCAGACTTATTCTCGGGATATTAGATTTGCACCTTGAGAGCAAACTATCTTTAATGAGTTAGCTCCTCAGGATGTCTCGATGTCAATAAAACTTAAGATGTCAATCATCTTCCTCCCAAGAAAATTCCTATCAATTCTAATTGAAGTTTTAAGTTTAATTTTGATTGTGTTGTTGCTAAACACAAAGCTAAACTTGCTGTTAGCTGATGTATCCAATAATATGGCTTTGAGATCGAGAAAACTTCTTCCCTTATTTCCAAGATTACTACTTTTAGTTGTTTCCAAACATTGGCATTTAGTCCAGTTAGATGTTAATAATGTTTTCTTGAATGGTAAACTTTGAAGAAATTTATATGAAGATTCTTCATGTTACAAATATATTGTACAAACAATTATACTACTCTTTTTTGCCAACTTAATAATCTATAGATGGCCTATCAAGAACTCGATTTACCAAATTCAATAATACTTTGTTTTGTCATGATTATTAAAAATTTAAATCTAATTATTCTTTGTTTAGTAAAGGTAATGGTCCAAATTTTGTTGTTGTCTTAGTTTATATGAATGATATTATCGTTGGGCCTGATAATCATGTTATTTCTCGTACGAAAATTCTTCATTAACATTTCAAGTTAAGAGATCTTGGACATCTTAAATCACTAGTAGTAAAAACATATTTTACATCAATTTTGGAGGACATTCTACATCGGTTTCAGAATCGATGTTGATGCAGGTGATGTAGAAAGTTCTGGACCGATGCAGTATGTGCATATACTACATTAGTTGATAAATCACCGACGTAAAATACCAATCCAAAGAGTGTTCAAGAGGAGATACTACATCAGTTAAATGCCACAACTGATGTAATATATCATTTAATATGACGGAAGAGAGACGTTAGAGGAGATATTACATTGGTTGTAGCTCCCAACCGATGTAAAAAGCCCCCTATTATATCGATTGTGGTTCCTAACCGATGTAATATCTCTAGCTCCCAATCGATGTAAAAATCTCCTTATTATATCTGTTGTGGCTCCCAACCGTTGTAATATCTCTATCTTTCTTAAAAAAGATTAAATATTTTTTTTTGGTTGATAAATCTCTAATCCATATAAGGAAACACTACATAAATTTTCAAAATTTTTTAACAAGTATAGATATGTGAAATAGAAAAAAAAAACTCAAAAATAGTAAAACAATAAATAGTAAACAATGGAATTTTGGATCCAAAATCCCCTACGAGAATTTCCCACCACATTTGTTATTCCATTTCGAGCAACTTTCAGTTTTGGAGCATCTCAATCCGAGCTCTCTATCAAAAGTTATGACCATTTGAAGTTTTTTGCCCCTAAATTTTTACAACTCAAAATATATGGTAAATCTATACAATCTAAGAACTATACGATAAAATATATACTAATAGAAGTTGTTGCTAAAACATTTTGGGTCAAGAACGAATTTCTAACCTTTTGCAAAGAGAAGCGATAAGGAAATAAAGGTGAAATCAGACAGTCACACTCGCATCTTAAGTAAGATCGATGTTATGACATCCTTAATTGACGTACAAAGTCAACGTAAAAACAAGTTAAATAAACAAATCACACGCATCGAAAATGTAAAACAAAGCAATAAAAAATTAAAACAAATGAGAGAACACAAATAATCAAATAAACTCAAGCGGTGCGAGAGAAAGACAAATAGTTTTTGCGAAGGAGATATGACATCGAATATCTAAATAAGCAATGTATCATATTGCATCAGTTATCTAAATAATCGATGTAATATCCCCTTCACAAAAACTCAAATAGCCCATGTGATTCAAATACTCCACATTCTACATTGATTGTGGCCCACAACTGGTGTAGAATGTGGCCTCTATTACCTTGGTTATCTCGTCAACCAATGTAATATGTGTAGCGCCAAATTTTAATTTTTTTTTGTTTTCAATTTGGCCAAACAATTTCTACATTAGTTGCAGTGAACAACCAATATAGAATAGTGCTTATTACCATCAGTTTATGCGTTTATATAATTTAAAAGATGTTACTGCGTTTTTCTTTACATTAGTTTCATTTTAACCAACATAGTATCCTGTTATAATTTTTTTTTTACTAGTAAATTTTTTCTTTAATTAGAATTATCTAGGTTTAAAGAAGGAATATTTGTGTCAAAAATATTATGTTTTGTTTCTGTTAAAAGATTATGGTATATTTGAAAAACCTTCATATATTTATATGGATTTGAATTTAAAATTTCCTAGAGAATAAGGTATCAAGTTAGTTTATCCTAGAGATTAACTTGCATTTTATTAAGAATAAAGTTACAAAAAAGACTTTGAAGCTAATTAATGTGAGAAAATACAGTAAAGTTTTCATGGATTCTTTATCAAGTCAAATTTTCTCAATATTATTTTCAAAATGACCCTTAATAATATTTTTTTCATCTTGAGAGAGATTCACTGTGATTAACCATATTTAATCATAATTAATTGTTTAGTTTATGTTTAATTAGTTCTTTTACTGCTCTTATATTCAGGATAGTATATTCATTTAAATACATACTCTACTCACTTTTAGTTATCCAATACTATTATTTCTCTCACGTTGTTTGTTTCTCTAGTCGATAAGAAAAAATAGATTAATAAAACAATGTTGTCAAATTCACTTTTCCATTTTATCAACTAGTATACCAGAACAACTCAAACAATTATTCCTTTTAGAATTAGAGTAGTGATATGTTGACAACCACACATGGACTACAACCTTCTTACAATTATGATGTGGTGCTGACGTGGATAAAAGGTATGATATGGCAATGACGCTGCAAATGTTCCAGCATGGTTTAAAGGAATGGAATTGAAATTTAGGGTTGTTTGTTGCTGAACCCTTCACAGTTGTTGCAACCAAGACAAACCATTGTCTTCGTTCTTCAACTCGCACAGGAAGAAGACCCATACCATAGCTAGACATAACAATCGCGGCGACACTCTGTTGTAAGTTGCTGAACCCTTCACAGTCGCCGCAACAAATTTGTTCCCAAGAGAAAACAGTGCCCTCATTCTTCAAGTGTGACTTCTCTCCATTTGTTTTGGAACTCTGTTTAAGGTTTGGGTTTTAGGGGTTAATTTTTGTGTCTATATGTAACTGTATTTTTGGGCTTGTAACATGGTTTTGGTTTTGGAACTGTGTTTAAGGTTTGAGTTTTAGTGGTTAATTTTTGAGTTAATTTGTAACTATATTTTTCAATTATTGGTTTACCTTGGTCGATGTCAATCGTAAGGGGTCCCCCATGATCCAAGCAGAGTCTTTTTGAATCCCATGGTGCTTACATATGTAAGGTTATGACTTATGGAGGTTAGAGAGGTAGTGATTTGGTGATTGAATTGAGTATTCAAGAAGTTGACCTGAGTTAGACAATTAGAAACACATGGTTAGACACTTGTTTGTGCAGGGTGGTCATGGGTGAGGATTGGTTTATCTTAGATCCTGTCATTCCTATGTGGTCCATGGTGACCCAGAGTCACTATATTTCAATCCCATGGTGGGAATTATGGTAGGTTATGAGTTATGGCTGTGAGGGATGCACTGATTTGGTGATTTCATTAAGTGTTCAGAAAGTTGACCTTAGTTAGACACTTGTGTGTGCAGAGGTCGTCATGGGTCTGCCTTGGTTGTTGTCATTCGTATGTGGTCCATGGAGACCCAGAGACACCATTTTTGAATCCCGTTCGTATGTCTAGTCACTAGCGTCTTTTAACCCTGAAGTTCTTCAATTTCTTTCTCGCTTCTTCCTCGCTCAGTATTTGTTTAACCACGCTCAAATAATTTTCTTCAAATAGTAGATGTGAATGACCTTTCTCTGTTTTGCAAAATGTTAATAATGGAAAAATATTAATAATGGAATCATTATGCCCCATCCTGTCATTTATCATTTCTACCCCCTAGTGCCACGTCATAAAAAAATGTCACATCACAGTTGTAATCTGGTTGTAGTACATGTGGGGTTGTCAAAGTTTAATTTTCCTTAGAATTAACACCTTGACACTCATCAAATTCCAACCTGACACTCAAGGTAAGCAACTCCTTTAGGTCTCAAGATCTCAAAGGTCTCAAAAAATTTTAGTACTCATATATTATTATAAAATAAAAAATATTTAATTTTAAAAGTATACTAAAAAAACTATAAATATTCTTTAACGACTTTAAATTTATATTAATATTATAAATATTATTTAATGAATAATATTCTATGAAAATTTCTTATAATAAATTAATAATATTTTTTAAAAAAGAAATTGAACAGTCAAGCAATCCTATGTATCAAAACTTTCAGAATTTTCTATCTCTTTCTTATTTTTTAACATATTGACATCATTTCTTTATATGTCCTTTTATTATCTGACTCTTCCACTTTTCTCATTCTTTCTTCACTTATCTCCTTCCTTCCTTCCTCTGTATTTTTGTTCTTTCATAATATTAATTTGTTTCCAATTTCAAATTTATGTATATGTCTTTATTTGGAGACAACTTGGAGTAGTAGATTGATTGAGTAAGAGTTTGTGTTCACTTTTGTTGCTCCTTTTGAGTGGATTAATATCAGTAAAAATAAGATCAGATTGATGAATTGATCTTAATTTTTTTTATTATTGTTTAATTAATCTTAAAATAATGTGTTCAGATTCAAGGAAGAGAATATAGAATTTATAAATTATATTTAAAATCTTACCAAGATCGAAAGATAGTAGAAGACTTGAGACTTCAAGACAAAATACTACGATCAAGTTCATTGTCTTGACAATCAGGTTTTATCTTTTTAACTTAGTCTCATTTTATATACTTATGAATTATATTCAATGTGATATATTATAGTTTTTAATTTTATATAAAAATATACAAATATGTCAACTAGAAGATTTGAATCATAGTTTTTAATTTTATATAAAAATATACAAATATGTCAACTAGAAGATTTGAATCAGGTTATTCAAAACTTCAAAAAAAGAGAAGAGTTGGACTTTTGGTTGAATCACAAAAAGAGACTATGGATAAATTTATAAAAATAAACAAAAAAATAAATTAGAAAATACAGACGAGGTTTGAATGAAAACAACAATAAAGTAGTCAATAGATAATAATTTTGATTTTCAAACTCATAATAATAATTCTGATTCTCAAACTCGAATGAGATCACAAGACAAAATAATTATAATATTAAATATATATATATATATATATATATATATATATATATATATATAATTCAATCAATGGGAGGATATTGCTCCAAATTGATAGACTTATTAGTAGAAAAAAACCCTATTAGGATAAATGATATAGATTTTCCAAAAGATAAATACTGAAGACATTTTTCTGTGTCATATTACATCCAAAAATTGTCTAATGGGAAAAATATGAAAGAATGTGGCTCATTTATTCTACATATTAGATAGAGTATTTTGTTTTTGTTGTAAATTGTTTAATGTTATTGGTTCTACGAATAAACTAAGTAACGAGGTAGTAGAGATTGAAGAAATTTTAGTGCTAAGTTAAAGAGCCATGAAATAAGTGATGGACACATTACTAATATGAACTAGAATTGATTATTTTTTATATATTGTAGATAAAGCAATTATCACATTCCAAAATAGATTTGAACAATTTAAAATATATAAAGATATTTTTGGTTTTTTATTTAGTATTTAAAAATTAAGTCATTGGGTTGTGTACTTTTGAAAGAAAAATGCTTAAACCTTGAACAGTATTTGAAACATGATAATTTGTTGGATCTTGAATTAAATATCTTAAAAGGAATTATAGGATTGCCAAATGATAAACCAATTGACATTCTTAATTATATAAAAACAATAAATTATTTTTCAAATGTATATATAGCATATGGAATAATGTTAAAAATTCAGTATCAATTGTTTCAGCTGAATTTTTTTTCAAAATTTACCAATAAAATTTTATTTAAGATCAACAATATCTCAACAAAGATTAAACGGATTAACTTTATTGTTTATTAAAAAAGATATTTGAAATAAAATTAATTATAATAATTTAATAGATAATTTTGTATCATAAAAATTAAAAAAAAATAAATTTTGAATAAAAATATCATAATTTTTATTATTTTATTAATTTAAAATATGTTTATTTTTTTAATTCGCTTTAACTTTCCTAAAATTTTGAGCCGCTGACAATGCTCTTGAATACTTTTCACTTAGCTTGAACCCTTGGAGAAACAATATATCTACTATAAAAGTAATACTTGTGAGATCAGAAATAACTATACAACAAAGGGAACAGATTCATCTTTAGAAATAACTGTAAAATGACAGTCACAAAAGACAGAAAGATCATGAATCTTCCTCTTTTTGAAAACTTTCACCAATTAGATTAAGCATGCATGTTCATAAACCATAACTAAAATTTATGACAGAACAGTTTAATTATACATACCTACCATGAGAACTGCACAGCCCATCCAAGGCAATGGTTCCACCATCAGCAGTCTTAAACAGTTCCCTGAAACAAGACTATTAAGAATTGCAATAAATAAATAGGGATTAGTTAAAATGGTTGAATTGACATCACCTTTTATGTCTTGGAGGAACATAACTGACAATTTCAAAAGAAAAGATGTAATAAAATAATGTACACTTATGTTGGCCAAGATGGTCCAATATGTTATTTATCCCTCAAAAATAAGATGAGACTGATTCATCTAGTAAAAAGTAGGCTAGAAATCTTAGTTGTCTAAAAGGTGGATTACCAGAATAATGGGACAATTGTTTTAGTATATATATATAATATTAAAAGAATACTTAACCATTTAAATATTTTTATATGTCTTTAATTATTAATATTTTTTATATAAAATAATTTAAATATTAAATCATTTTATTATAATTAATAATTAAATTTAATTTATAAGTGTTAATAATTTAAATTATAATTTTATTATACATTTATATTTTTAAAACTGTAATATAAAAATTAATATTTTAAGTTATTTTTAATTTAATAAATTAGACTGACCTACTGATCTTTGATTTATCAATCTAACAGGTTAAACTGAACAAGTGAAGATGAGTTAAAACTCTTCTTAATATCTCTAGTCACAATTTAATATTAAACAATAATAAAAGTAATATTTGATAAATTGAATTAAACTTTGGACATAAGAAAAAATTTATAAAAAGAAGAAGACTTTAAAATGTGACAGATTTTAAGATACAGGAGGGTAAATAATTGAAAAATACACAAAACCCTTATTTTATTAAATAAATATTTACTTTAAAAATTACTTAATCTAAAAACATATATTTTAACTTAATTAAAGTGACTAATTATCTACTTCTAAAATAAGTTATTATTATTATTATTGTATATATATGATTAAGTGAAAATATATATCTATACTTAAGTGTGTAAATTGTAAAGTAGTATATTACATCAAAATAACATATAGAAGAATTTAATAAAAAAAATATAATACAGAACAATTTTGCATATTTTATATATAAATTATAAGATAAATAGAAAAATATAAAAACAAAATAAAATGTAATAATAAGTTATCATTCATTTTTTTTTTTCATATTTTACACAATTATATGGAGCATAGCATCTGGCCCATCAAGTAACTACATAACAACACATGAACACACTCAAGATAACTTCCCTAACTTCCCTTCTCTGTAGTGCTACACTGTCACCATCCCTTGTTCCTCTATCTAAAAATTTCCTGAACTAAAACAACACAGTCCTATGTAACAATCTTTACTTGTCCAGTCCAGCATAATACAAATTACAATTGTCTAATAAGAAAAGTGCTTGCGTTCCTGCTCTGAACTTCTCTGCTCATTCGATCTTATCTGTTAGTAAAAGTGCTGCTGGAGTTCTCCTTCTCGCACTAAATCTTTTCACTTTCTATGACTGGCTTTGTGTGTCTATCCACGTAATTTGGCTTCTCTTGGTGTCTATCCACGTAATTCGACTTCCCTTCACGCTTCAGTGGTTGCTCTGTTTCTCGGAATTCAATTCGGGATTAGGGTTTATGGGGATGGCTCTTGCATTTGGCATTGGCAATGAAATTTTCCTTTCTGAGATTCTAGAACTTGGATTTTGACATCTTTTGTGACTTCAATTTAATGCTGGCGTCGTGATTTGTTCACACAGCTAGAGCCATGATTACCATGAAATATCAAATGTCGTCAAACTGGGTGAACAAAAATAGTTACTACTCTTGAAGCTTCTATGGTGAATTTATAAATAAATAGATTAAATAATTAATTTCTCAATTTAAAATATCTTATTTATTTTAAAATCTGAGGTGAGAAACCAAATAACATTTTTATTTGATTAGATTTTCAAATAAAATAAATTTCTATTCACTTTAAAAAAAATTTGTTTTATGTATTTTTTTAGGTTTTCATCATCAATTTGAAAAGTCAGTTAAAAAAAAATATTATTTCAACTTATTTTATTATATAATAAATTTTAGTTATGCTTTGATAACTTGTTCTATAACTCTAAATTTAGAATTATATCACTAGTTGACTTTAAAATTGTTTTGATAATGAATTAGTTTTTATTTTAAATAAAACATTAGGTTATATTATCTTAAATTAAAGAGTGATTTTGATTGAAAACTGATTTTAAAAATATAAAGATAATTGATTTTTGATGGATTTGCTAGATATATATTGTTTTATGATAAAGAAGTTTTTAAATGATATTTAATGAAATATTTAGTTTTATGATGTGTGAATTTGTTAGAATAGTAAATTTTGATGATTTAGTAATTAAGTATTGTTTTGATAATAGAAAAATTCTTGCATACTATGATTTGTGATTGAATGATATTTATTGATGTTAATAATAGAATCATAAAGTTGAGGTCATACATTTAGGATAATGCATGAGTTGTGGATGTTTGTGTACATTAAGAATAACATGTCTATATTTTGACAGAGATCTTCTAGCTTCACTGATTATCTAAGTAATGTAGATTAAGATATTAGGTTGTGAGAAGCTGATGATAGAGTTCATGCACACCGAGACTGCTGGTAGATACTCGGTATGGATATTTGAACTTACCTTGATCTTTTCTCTTAAATTTGCTGGAAATCTAAGTCTTGGGTATTGAATTAGTTATTTCTCTTAGATTCACTGGTAATCTAAGTCTTGGGTATTGGATTAGTCATAAGTCTTGGGTGTTGGATTAATTATTATTAATTATTTCTCTTAGATTCGCTGGTAATCTAAGTCTTGGGTATTGGATTAGTCATAAGTCTTGGGTATTAGATTAGTTATTTCTCTTAGATTCACTGGTAATCTAAGTCTTGGGTATTGAATTAGTCATTTCTCTTTCATTTGCTTGTAATCTAAGTCCTGGGTATTAGATTAGATATTGGTAGAAACATATTTAATGGGTTTTTTGAAAAACATGTATTAAATATCTTGGTGTATGGATTTATGTATGATTTATATTTGTTAATATTGATTTTGAAATGGATTTGAGATTGAATATATGTATATAGATTTTTATTTTTTAATTATTGATTTTACCCACACTTTTTTAAGTTAAAATTTTATTTTCATTAACTTATCTTTACTCTTCATATTTTGTCAATTACGATTATTTTATGTACCAGATAAAGATGAAAATACTAAAATCTTTGAAATAACCTAAACGTCTATCTTAAATTTAATTTGCGAATGAATATAATATAATATATATATATATATATATATATA
>Ga0209489_101334_pt1 | contig 50439 bp, 30 predicted proteins | sample SiratrowhiteBW_FD_187527 | JGI IMG/M metagenome (GOLD analysis project Ga0209489, IMG submission 187527) | Root nodule microbial communities of legume samples collected from California, USA - Siratro white BW (SPAdes) (version 2) | ecosystem: Host-associated > Plants > Roots > Nodule | place...
TTTTTTTTTTTTTTTTTTTTTTGTTTTTTTTTTTTTTTTTTTTTTTTTTTTGGGTTTGGGTTTGGGTTTCTGAAGTATTCAATTCGGCAATCCGAGTGTTTTTATTTATTTTTCTTGAAATGTTTTGTTGTTCCAAGTTTTTTAAAGGTTACGAGTGAAGGAAAATAGAATCCTTAGCGCGAGATTTCTATAGTAGTAAAGGATTGGTTAATATCTTCGCGGGAAAGGAAGGGATAAGGCGGGAAGTTTGTGATGTTGATTCCTGGAGGTAAATTAAAAATTGAAAAATAAAAAATAGAGAATGGAACTTCAGAAATTTAACCAATATGATATTTTTAAATATCATATTTTTTAGAGAGGTGTGTGATATCGAAGAGTGTTGTCAGAATAATTAAATGTTAGATTTCAAATAATGGAATTTGAAATTAAAATAATTAAAGATAAAATTAAAAATGATGATTTCTTAAATTAAAATAATTAAAAACTAAATTTCAAATTATTAATTTAAACATTGCCGTTTCTCTTGCATGATTCAAGAACATTTAGGGTTTTGGCATTGACTTTCTTATCAAACACACTCCGCATGACAGGAACTACATTGCTGTTTATTTTCTCTATGCTGCACCTGTACGACCACCATGGCTATATTTTGTAAATTTTATTTTTTTAATGACTCAGTCAAACCAATCAAGATTTGCATATGGCATTTTCGTGCACCCACAATTGAACGTTTCTCATCATTTATCACTCATTTGACATCTTTTAATTTTTCAAATAATTGCAGAAATTTCAAAAAAAATCACACGCAACACAGCCATATTTAAGAGTTGTAGACTTACTTTATAGATGATCTAACAATGAGATTTACTTTCCTTTCCTATGCTTTAGGTATATTGTGTGGTTAGGTATATTGTGTGGCTCAAGTAAATTACGCTTGAGATATCTCTTCAACTACACCAACGTTTACTTATTGCAATATGAAAGAAAAAAAAGCAAATATGTAGAGGTGTCCTAAAGCAAACATCTTTGTTCACTGAGCATGCCTTTGTGTTTTTTCTACAATGGTACATGCATTATTGAATGCAAATTAAAAGCAATGAACTTGTTAGAGTGTGTCTAGGTTTGAACAAATTAAAAGAATTCGCCAGCGGAATCCAAAGTGCAGTTGGGATTTGGGCGACACAGAAGTCGTGCAGGTCCCACAATTTTTTATATGATTTCTGTGAAATTGTGGCCAGCTTTCATGCATGCGAAGGCTTCTTAGAATGTGAAAAATTGGTGAGCGAACATGAAAGGTTTATTAGGATGAGTAAAATTGGTGAGTGAACGTGTTACAAAGTAGTATACCTAAGCATAATTAGTATTCTTACATATAATGCAAATTCATAAACTTGAGCGTAGTCCATCAATCATAATATTTTGAAAAAAATTTCAAATAAGAAAACACTATGTATTGTGAATTCAAATTGAACATCTGGTACATAATTGGTGCCTTCAATTGAACATCTTATACTTTCTTCTATAATTCAGTTGATATAAAAGTTTCCTTTCACTATGAATTCATAAATGTTGGAAGCACTTCTTATGTAATTCTAGATATCGTATCGATGATATAAGTGATGACGATAACTATGAGGAATTACTGTCTGATGAACCCTCTCTACCAAATTCTTCTTCACAACAACTTCATTTATTCAATCGAGAAGCACAAAATATCTAGTTTGATCTGGAAAAGTACATATGTTTTCAAAGTGAAGATGTTACCGTCAATGCGATCAAACAATATCATATTGACTAAGGATTTAAGTTTGTGGTCATAAAGTCAAAGACAAACAAATATGTGATACGATGCATTAATTATGGCAATGACTGCCATTGGCGACTTGGAGCATTTTTCAGCAAAGTTGGCCAACAATGAGAAATAAAAAAGATAGAACCATCTCACACATGCTTGTCAACTACTATTTCTCAAGATCACATTAATTTTAACTCTTTCGAAATTGCTGTCATTATCGTAAATTCAGTGAAGTCCAACCCCTCAATACTGATAAAGAGTTTAATGGCTGAAATCAAAAGTCGGTACGATTATTCTGTCTCCTATTTAAAAGTTTGGATCGCAAAACAAAAGATACTTGCCATGGAATTTGGTGATTGGGAGGACTCATAACCATCTTCGCAGATGGTTACAAGCTGTCCAAGAAGCTATTTCGAGGATGATTATACAGTTTATAGGGTGTCCGAACGTTGTTGATGGTGTTCAAGACCACTCCACTTACATCTAAAAGCGCGTCTTTTGATCTTTTAAACCTTGCATTGAAAGCTTCAAGTACTGTAAGCCTATTGTGCAAGTGGATGGAACATTCTTGACTGGAAAATATCATGAAACATTATTAATTGTCATTGGTCAAGATGGAAACTAGAACATTTTTTCTCTACCTTTCACCATTGTTGAAGAAGAGACAAAGGAAGCACTGATCTAGTTTTTTCAATTACTACGCGAGTACATCACATTTCAAGGAAATGTTGGACTCATAATTGATAGAGGAATAACAATTTTGTCTGCATTGCAATACTAAGAAGTTGGATGGGAAGGAGATGAGTTGTCCTCAGTCTATTGTATCAAATATATTGCATCTAACTTCAACAAAAAATTCAAAAATGTTGAGTTGAAATGACAATTAATTAACATGGGTATTTTTTTTCTTTACTGTCATTTTCTCCATTAAATATACATTCAAATTTTCATATGTTTAACAATTTTTTTTTACATTGCCACAACTTAAGAGAGAAACAACCAACCCTTATGACCAAATTGTTTGCCATGGTTAGAATTTTAGCAAGTAGTGTCTTAGATAGATCAAACATCGCTGGAAAAGTGGACTCAGACATATGATGGGATAAAAGGTTCAACCACATGACGACAAATATAGTGGAATGCATTAACTCCGTTCTAAAGGGTGCGTGGTCACTTCCTATATGTGCTCTTGTCAAAACTACATTTGAATGAACAAAAGACTGGTTCGTTGAACGAGGCATAAAGGCGGAGTGCATGTTATAAGCATGTCACCTATATCCGAAAGACTTTACCGCACTACTATACAAAAATGAACAACAGTCAGCTATGTGCATTGTGCAACTCTATATGACAGACAAAACTCAGAGTTTGATGTCCAGAGTATACTCTCGCCCCAATTTTACCGTCGACCTATGTCATACAGAGTCAACTTAAATGAATGGTGGTGTGATTACGAAGAGTTTCAAGCCCTCAAGCTGCCTTGTCTACATGTTATAACTGTTTGTTCATCTTGTTATCTACATTTAGCCACATTCGTTTCTTCTGTATACAGTCTCAACAACATTTTCAAGGCCTATGAAATACAATTTCATCCAGTTCAGAACCAAGACTATTAGTCTCCTTACACTGACCCAAATATGATACTTGACCCATACATGAGAAGAAACAAATCTGGAATACCAACTACAAACCGTATCCATAATGAAATGGATGACCCAATTCCCAACAAGCCAAAAATAATGCTCATATTGTAGAAACCAAAGTCACAATAGGACAAATTGTCTCTATATACAATAATTTTTAATGTAACTTATGCTTTTATTTCAATGTAAAATAATGCATTCATCTTTTAATTTATCTCATTGTTATTAAATATGACTTTTCACTTTCATATTTTTTTAATTTCAATTAACTCGTGAAAAAAAAAAGTTCTCAATGAAACGATTTCAGATTTCAGTGTATTTTTTCTGAATTAAAATTGTGCTACATCAACACGATTTTAGTTCAAAGAAAAAAAAATATTGAAATCGTACTACTATGACAAGATTTTGATTAACCCAATTGTGTGAAGATGATATAGTTTCATCATTTGCACTTGTCAGAAAAAAAATTGTTTTTTCCTTTTTGAAAATTTTGAGAAAAACTTAAGGGAGGAGAAAAAAAAACCTTAAAAGTACCTATTCCCACAAAATGAGTGTAAGTTTGCATCATCATGCTAAAAAAAACCTGCCAGTTCGATGATTACAGAACCTCTATCATGCATCTCTACAAAAGGAATGTTGATAAAAACATGAATCTACGTTTAAAAAACAAGACAACATCTTCCCATCAAAATTAGACAAGTATAAGCAAGTGGTGATTCTATTACAACATTAAAGCTATACAACAAGGACATGGACAAAGAAAAGGAGTTTTACAAGTACCACTTCCAACTTAAACCTAAGGACTCTCATCATCTGAACTAAAGTCATCCATCCCCCTATTTGCGATTGCTGGAGATATTCGTTGACGAATTAAATCTTGAGGAGTAGGAAGAGTATCAGCGGAAGAAGGTTTTCTAGAATGATTAGGTGTTTCTGGCTTCGCACTTTTTGCCGCTGGCTTCTTCGGCGGTGCAAGTTGTATCTCCTTGCACACCTTATCCAACATTACTAAGAAATCACGTACTATTACAAACAATCTCAGCCCTTCATCCTTCCCTGAATCCCCATGAAAGTAATCACCAGTGCTCTTCACTAGACCCATGATTTTCTTCTCCTCTTCTAGCAAACTCTTCACATCATCCTCAGCTTTCTCCACGAAGCTCTTCACTGTCTCATAAAACCCTTTGTCACCCTTCACGTTGCTCATCTCTTTGTTTACAAAGTCTCTTGTTTTTATGAGACCATGCCCTAGTCTTGAAGTTGTTCCTACTAAGCCATCAGCATCTATAGCTGCTGCTTTCTTCACATTCTCAAGTTCTGTGCTTAAACGTGAAACCACTAGAAGACCAAGTTCACGATAGTGCTCGTCTGATTCAATTGAGATGTCCTCAAGAAGGTCTTCTGTTTTTATGCTGGAGAAACTGTGATTCTCCTTTGCCATGCGTGCAGCTCTTATGCCCTCAGTGCGCATTATCTCTTGAACCACGAAGTGCAAGAGCGTGGTCTTGCCATCTACTCCTTTCACATCAGATAGTTTCAACAGTGTATCGAGTTTGAATGCTTGTGCACCACCACGGAATGTTCCATCATTCATACGATTGCCAGTTTTGAGAACAGCTTCAAGAAGCTTGAGGAATAATCGACTGCTTCTTAGATTTTTACAAGCAACCTAGCATCATATGAAAAGTGAAAGGAAAATTAGATCTGGTTTTAAAAGGAGTTTTTCGTAGAAGAAAAAGTAGAATAAGGTCTTAAGTGTAGAAATTCATTCTTTTGTACTTTGCTTGCAACATCTATTTAGACATATGTAGCAAATGTCTTACCTTATCCACATTTGACACTGTAATGTATAACTCTTGATATATAGTTTGAAATATGCCATATTGAAATGGAATAACACAAGTCATTTCATGATCTTGTTATGCATGAGCTTATCTATTTCTTAGGTGTCATGACTCATGATCATATTATGGTATAAAGAGAGTAATCAAGCAAAAAATGAGTAAATGGGGAAAATAGTAATGTAATTTGGAAATGATACCTCTAAGATTGCAAAGGACTCTCGAGCATTAGTGAGATCCTCTTGAAGAGTACCCATGTAAATTAGTGCTTCCATTCGTTTAAAAGCACAGGGAATGTCAACTACGGCTTTAAGGAACCTATCTGCAGGGGAGAGTAGGGCTGGATTATCAGTGAAAAGTCTGAGCTTAAGTTCTTCCTCCGACGTCGGTGCCATCTTCAACAAGGTTTGAAGGAATTCTGTGGGGAGCTCATTTCCTGATCAACCGAAGAAGGATTCAAAGCTATTATACTAGTAGAACCGTTGACAAATTTTACATTTCTCTGTACTGTTATCTTTGATGAATATATGTATCATGGTTTTGTACCTAATAATATGCATCTATTTTGGAAATCTGTCTCAGTGGCATAAAACAACTATATAAAAATTGAAAAAAACCAGTTCATCAAACTAGTGACCATTTGTTTTGCCAATATTCAAGAAAGGCATTTGTGTGTAAGTATATGTGTGAATATAAAGAGAGAAAAAGAAAGAGTGTGAAACAAAACCTCAACATGATTCACTAATGATACTTTGTTTGTACGTTTATACATAAGTTCAATTTCAAAACATTTCCCTCTAACTTCATGTCATTGGGAATGACCCTTTTATTTCTTATACACTTCTAAATTGTCTCAGATCACTCTTTTGCACACTAATATCACAGTACATAGTCTACTACCTTAAATAAATGTTTAAGCACATAAATTCAAGGTCAGAATAAAATGTAAGCTGAAGGATGTCCTATGTAAAGAGAAAGCCAATTTACCTAAATGCTTGAGAATCATATGTGATTAATATACTTTGAAAAAGATACAAAAATAACAAGAACTCCCGTCTGTCATCTGCCTTATAGCAAGAAAATTATTTTGGTTTCAAAGGATCTACTTGATACTACCATTATGAGATTACAAGCATCTTTTGGCATACGAAAAATCCTAATAAATATGTCATTTGTGTTTTCATTAGACGAATCTAATATTAATATTATAACTGTAAATACTTGTAGAAAAAAGTTGAAGCAGCAAAATAATCACCTTCAAGAAGTGCATCACAAACTTCTTCTGCGGTCACATTCAATGCTTTTAATAGGATAGATAAATTCTGTGCTTTCTTTGAGTTAATGATTTGTATAAGTTGTGGAGTAGCTGCTTGGGAGGCAGCATCTTTTTTTGCTGGGCCTTTTCCTTTATCCGCAGTCATGGCATTATAGCCAAAGAGTGTCTCCATCATTTCTTCATTAAACCTATCAAACATTCACCATTAACAATATGAATAATAAAAATCAATTACACTTCAGGAGCAAAAGAAGTTTGAGATGCATATTACTCACTGGAAGGATCCTGCTTTGAGTTGATTCCATACCATTGTTTGATCTGAGTTAGCTTGAACCTTATCCCAGAAGAAAGGCTTTAACTTAGCTTTAGGAACATACCCTTCCCCTTCATAACTGGCTTCTTCCTCAACAACCTTTGTACTGGAAGGAAATCTTGGTGGACCTGCACCACTTCTGGGGGGTGGAGGAGGTCTAGGACCAGCACCAGGACCAGCCCTGGCTCTAAGTGGTGGTGGTGGTGGAGCTCTAGGGCCCTTGCCAGGAGGAAGGGGTGGTGGTCTAGGGCCATTCCTAGGAGGTGGAGGAGGTGGAGGGCCAGCATTGGTGGGCCTTGGTGGTGGAGGAGGGGGAGGAGGAGAAGGAGAAGCAGGAGGTGGAGGAGGAGGTGGTGCAGGAACAATGGGATTATCAGGAGGTTTGATTGGTTCAGGAGGAGGAATAAGATCAGGCCGTCCAGGAGGAGGTTTCAAAGGAAGCATTCCATTTACTACTGCTCTCCCAGGAGGAGGTTTTAGTTCAAATGATGGTCTTACAGAAGAAACCCTAGCAGAAGAAGCCCTAGCAGCTTCTCCTAATTGAGCTTCTCCAAGCACTGAGACTGAGGTCCTCTTCTCATCAATCAATTGAATACTTGGTGAGTGAATCCCTATTTGTCCTTCTTCCATTGAACTTTTGAATGGAATATTATTGTTTGAAGAAGAACCTGTAAGATTGAAGCACATTTTGTCAAGACTAGTGCAGGTAGATGCATGTCACTTTAACAAGGTATTAATCAAACTTTTGTATGTATATACCAACTGAGCAGTCATTCATGCTCATGCTGAGAAGGGGTCTCTCATCATTTTGGCTAACTCGTCCACTCCCACAAAATCGATAACAACATAAAATGAGCACTGCTGCAGCTACAAATGCTACCACCATAGGTATTGCCATACTAGCCCCAGATGATGTTTCATCTTGATCCTGGGAAGATTTAGACGCAGAGTCTTGATCTTTAATACTTGTATGTAGTTCATGTTCCTTGTTTGGTGTTTCAGATAGGTGCTGGGGCAGAATTTCACCCAAATATCTTCTAGATGAAGGTGATGATCCCATGTATGTTGCATGCCAAATCTTGGAAGCATCCTCTTCCTTGAGAGCATGGAATGGAAAATTGTTTTTGGTAAAACAGTTAAGAACATTTTTCTTTAATTGAGGATAACATGCATTAATCATTTTTTGAATGTTTTCTCTAGCTACTGAGCCAATTTCTAAACTAACTTCATTGGTGTTTCTGCATGATTCCCTTGGGAGGCAAAACCCAAATTCGTCCACTTCTTTCTTCAATCGAATCAAATCTTCCCAACATATGATCCATAGTACCTCTGCCTGCGGCATGAAACTATAACCAATTTCAGAGTCCATTTAAGCACTATGTGCTTTCAAATATGAATAATATACAATAATCTAAACACTAAACACTGTAATTTAGTAAAAGTTGTGTTTCTTGAAGAAGGGAAAGTAAAATGAAGTTTCAAAAACTAATGAAATGAGTCGAGTCTTACCGTATCCTCAGTTAATAGTCCAGATGTAGGATCAAACAGTTGGCTAATGAATTCTTCTTGAGTTTTCTTCTCTTCACTGCTGACTACGCCCAAAATATGAAAAACCAAAATGCTGCAAAAGATAACCTTTATGATACCCATAAATTGTTGAATACCCATTTCAAAGTGCTTCATCTTGTTCTTCCTATTATTACATCAAGGTCTAAACCAACAAGTATGCAGGTTTCCATTGTTTTCCCGATCAACATCGTTTTTCATCATACACCACACCGTTAACCCGTTATGATGATCACTGGCTTGTCAACACAAATTCCAAACCAAATATGCTGTAACTTGCACAATTCTAGGACCTCTTTCTACCTTCTCCAAAATTGCCAATCTGTTATTAGATTGGATAACCTTCAACAACCAGTTATGATAATTATAATAACAAGAAATGCAAAACATCCTACAATGGATCCTGGCACATGACTGATTGATCAAATTCAACGCAATTACAAACGAAAATCAAAATTTAAGAAATGATCGTTTGTGTTTTGCATGTGATAATTCAGGGAAAGCAACAAAAAAAACACGTGCTAGCAGATCAATGCAAATATAGCATCATGATATTGTTGATAATGAAACATTGGAGAATGTAACAACAACGTTTGGTGTGGTAATAATAATAATGAGTTATAATATGAAGTTGATGAATGAATTTTTGTGCGTCCTGGGTTACGATGCGATGATGGAAAGTTTGTTGACGCGAGAAACCCTAGCACAAAGGGCCGTCCTATCAATTCTTCTGGATTAGGACATTGGCACCTACTCTCCGACACAAATTCTCCTCTTTATGTTTTTTTCTCTTTCTCTCTCATCTTCTGTCTTTTTTTTTTCTTCATTTTTTCCAAATGTTTTTTTCTTGTCATTTTCTAATTTTATGGAGATTACATCAAAATTTAAGAACCATTGTAAAATTACACATTTATTATTGCCTCTGCAATAATCTGTATAATACACAGAATAAATTATTTTTAGCCACATATCAACCTCACACAGTACTAACCTTATATTTCTGGTATATGCTAAGTTCATAATACATTAAATATCAAAATTAAAAAGTGAGACAACCAAAGAAAAAACAACAACTAAATAGATAATATGAGTTGGTAGCATTTATTCATATTACTAATTATTAATATTACTACCGTTTACTATCCATTACTATCAAATATTACTGTCGGTCACATAATTTATATAAATAAAGTTGTAAAGTAGTTTTCAAGGAGAAGCTAGAAAATAATTTATATTAAATATATTAAAGTTGGTGTCAATGTAGTAAATGTTATTCAGCTTTAAAATTTATATTTATTTAAGATAATTAACATTTATTTAGTTAATTTTTAATATTTATTAAATTTAATATCGGTCTAAAATTTTTGGTGTTATTTAATTTTGATATTTGTATTTATTTAAATTAGTGTGTTTAGGCCATGTTAATCTAATTTATATTTATATTTATTTTGATTAGATGACATTAATATATATTTTAACATTATTAAATTTAACGTTAATTTAACAAACACTGATATTATTTTTTTAAATATTTATATTTATTTAACTAACGCTGATTAAATTGGTAATAATTTTATTTACTTTTAATATTTATTTAAATTGGTGTCGATCAAATTGAGATCATCATAATATTTTATTATTTATTTAAATTTATGTGGGTCAAGCTAACACTAATTTTATAATTTGTGTTTCAGTGACTTGAATATTATAGAAGAACCGATACTGACATATTTGTTGGCATGATTCTAAAGTCATATTTCATATTTCAGAATTCACCACTATCACACTTCATATTCGTCTGTTTGCGTCTAATTTTTTGCTGAAATAGATGAATCATATCGTTCAGGGACCTTGCCCTATTCTCCTTATAGATGTGGTAATCGTCACTTTCTTCTTCCATATTCTTTATTTTTGTGTCATTGGTACTAAATCCATGTTCTTCGTTCTTGTGACATCAACTTATCTTGATGTTCTTCGTTCTTGTGACATCAACTTATCTTGTGATATTAGAAAAATCCATAAAAAGAAAGGAAAGATTCCTTTAGAAAGTAAATATTTTTGTGATATCATAATCTTTTATTATTTATTTAAATTTACGTGAGTTAAGCTACCGCTAATTTTATAGTCTGTGTCTTTAGGTGACTTAAAACAAATATATTAGGCAAAGAAGAATCTATATTGACATATTTGTTGGCATGATTAGAATTCACCATCATCACAATTCATATCCGTCACTTTACATCCAATTTTATGCTGAAATCTATAAATCATATGGTTTACATTTATGGAAGCTTGTATTATTCTTCTCGTGAATGTGGCAATCACTATTTGCTTTTTTCATCTTCTCTATTTTTTGTGTCATTGGTAAGAACCTATGTTCTTCATTTTTGTGACATTAGTGACAACAGTAATGTGATATTAGAAAAATCCATGAAGAGAAGGAAAATATTCCATTAGAAAAAGTGAGGTACGAAACATAAGTGGATCCTACTCATCGATAAAGTTGGTTTAGTTGGAAGTCACTTGATAGATCTTCTAATGAAAGAGACGAAATTGTGAATTATAAATTCTTCATTAGAAAGAAAGTAAGTGTGTTGCATTACGATGAAATCTCAAACTATTTAAAGTAAATTTAACTGACACTGCATAGAATCCGATAATTCAATATATAATAATTTTTTTAAAATTGACGGTAGTGAATTAATGTTCTTAATTTTAATTTTAAAGTCCATTACATATATGTGATACAAATTCCAGTTATTAAAAATATTTTCAACTAATTTAATTTTTACGAAATGTAAAAATATTTTATTAAAAGACTTAAAAAAACTCACTAATTAAGTTTGACGGTGTGATACGAAAAAAGAATTATTAGCATAATAATATTTTGTTTTATTTATGATTTCTTAAATTATATATTTAGAAGTTTGTTTGTTGCATAAGGAATATGGTAACCCTCACAATACCATAACTTATATTCTCAAGTAAGTGTAAATGTGTGCTTGATTTAATAAAAATAACATTAAAATATTAATTAATGTAATTTTAAATGAGCAGATATTTTAACGAAAAATGGATTTTAAGGTTACTTTTAAGTTGAAACAGCGTTTAATAACGTCTCTGACCTGAACAAATATTTATACTAAATACCACGGAGAACTTATTTTTTAAATAAAATGACTCAAGTATAAATGAAGTTATGTCAAAACTAACTCTAATAAGAATGCAATTTATAAAATTCATTATACAAAAACTTTTCCAAATACTACAACAAGATGAAAAAAAAGTGTTACACAAGAGACAAATAAACTAAACCCTTTTATCACTCATATTATTTTCTATATTAAAAATATTATATATATATATATATATATAAAGAGTTTGTTTGGATTGAAGAATAATAATAAATTCGAGAAAAAATATAGTCTAATCTTTAAAGTAAGATTGTTTAAATTAAAAAAAATTATAAATAATATGATAAATGTGATTGATAATTTATATATTAAAAATTTTATCTATTATAATTTTAGTTGTAAAAAATATTATATTATAATATATTAAGTTATAGGTTAACAAATTACTTTACTTTATTAAGCTTAAAGTGTTCTTTTATGACATTGTTAAACTCTTACAATTTTATTCAAATGCAATTATGCAGTAATTATTTTTTTATTATAGATTACTATATGTGTATGTTATTATTTTTTTACAAATTTACATAATATAACTACTTAAAAATATATTTGCATTGATTTTGAGTTAATTAATAATACATAACTTTTATATTGTCTTAAAAAGCACTTTTACACCATAAATAAACTTCAAATAATATAAAACAGCCCTCATTTTCCTTAATTTCCTTTTTTTTCTCTCCTTAAAAATACTGTTAACGTGTGCTTTTTGACATCAGTTTAACATGCAACTGTTTCTTAAAAAAATAAATAAAAAAATACATGTATTAAACTTCAAATCAATGTCAATGTTTTCTAAAATAATTGTAAAATTCAGAATTTCTTTATCTAAACTCTTATTTTAAAATTTAGTAATTTTTTTGTAATGTTTTAAACAGATTCTCATCACTCTATCACACCAAAACTCCATAATCAATTATGGAATGCACATGACTTATTCTCATTAAACAAACTGCATAGCATCAACATAATCATGCTTCAAACACCATACCACTTCATTCATTCAGCATAGCACTTACACCAAAACAGGTTTAACATTCAGCTAATTACAAAAAAAAAAAAATTACAAATGAATTTTTATATATATAAAATATTATTACTGATTGATTTAAGTGACAGATAAATTGACCAATAATTTACTAATATATAATTTGACTATAATTTATCAAATAAACTAATCACTAAATTATCCGTCAATAAACTTGTAAATAAATTAAGTCAAATTATTCCTCAATAAAATAGGTCGGTAAATAATAATAATATAATAATAATAATAACCATAATAATAGTAATAATAATAATTTGTAAAAATAATAATTACAACAATAATAATAATGTTTTGTAATAATAATAATAAGATAAAAGCTAATGTTATTAACCTAAGTTCAAGTTTCTCTTAGAGCAGTCTATGAAGCAAAGAAAATTCGACCATTTCGCTCGCCTCGCCCATCACCGGATCCCTGTAAATGTTAACGCCTCTCTTAAAATTTGGTAATTCACCACTGGACCAAAACAATTCCTTTTTCTTTTGTTGTAACTCAACATCTTTTTTGGTTGATTCCCTAATGCTGAATTTTTGAGGTAGCTGGTTGAAGTTGGTTTATCCTAACTTAAAATGCAATCATAACTGATAATGTTATCAACACCGCCCTAAAGGACCCCACCATCCAAAGTAGCTTCACTATCTGATGTGCTACAAATTCTAACATCCATCAACTAGATTCCAACCCTCCCTTTGCCAAAAAAGCTACTCCATCAGATGCCCCATCAATGATTTACCATTGCCCCTCATTGCTTCAAGTCAAAAGTTCACAAAAATGTATATAATATATATATGTTTGTATAACATTTCTGATATACACACACTTTTTATTAAAATATGTTCAAACGTTATAATTAGAAATGCATATGAGGGTAGTATGTTAACGTACTTCAACAACAACAAAAAAGTAGATGAGAGGAACAAATGTTTGTGGAATTTGTTATGATACACCTTTTTTTTTTGTATATATGCTCATATGGATTGAGGATGTGCATCGAGACAACACACATCCACTCCTTCCAAGGCATGCCAAATCAAGATTCCTTCCACACACCTTTTCTCTGTGGAAGGCATGTCATCAAGAATCTGGAGTTAATGCCATGGATTTGGTTGATAACCCAACTGAAAGGCCAACTACAGAATTATTGGAAAGGACTTGTTTTCTTTTCAGAAGATTAAAAAATTGAATAGGGGCAATAGAAAGTTTTATAATGACACTTGTAACAGTTTATCACTCTTCACAAAAATTGAACTTTGTGATGATGAGCTATTATTGGCATAGCTGCTAAAATATGTCACCATGGCAAAGTCCTTTGTCTTGATTTTATCATATGCAAGCAATCTACAACAAGAAAGCATCAATTTTTCATGCCTGGCACGTGACAAACAGGTAAATAAGTATCTTGGCAGAGAAAAAGAGCAAGAACGTTGATGCTTGTCGGTGCTCAATCTGTGAATTCAGTAATCTTCAGTATACATTCATGATTCATTGAATAGATCAAAGCATGTCCCCCCTAGCTCAGTGATTGGAAAACTCTTGCCAGAGTAATATTGTTGTATGGCATAAGATAGAACATGAAAGTTGAATCCTTTATTTTCATGTAACAACCAGAAAGAGGTTGAAGATATTTCATGTTTGGGAACTACTTTTTCTTGAAAACAATTAATTTGATTCTTTAAAGTTCTCTTAAAAAGTTGACAAAATGAATGATTATTTCTTTAAAATAAGCTGAAAGAACCAATAATGTGATGGCTCGTAAATAATTCAGTAGCCACTTAGAAGAATAACTAGAGTTGCATAAGCATTGTTTATTACAATGAACTTAATTAGGCCAAATCATTCCCACAAAGGGTTCACAGATTCTGCCAGAGCATCTATCAGTTGTCAGAGGACTTTGACTTGATTGGTATCCCTTTCCAATTTTTCACATCTTGTGTTAGACAACCAAAATGCATAGGGATACCACATATCCTTTAGCTATACGCAATATGCCTGACATGGTTTCTCTTTTGATGGAAGAAAAATTTAGAAAAGAAAATATTCCTTCATTGCTTTACAGCCCCCAAATATGCCAAAGGAATTTGTTCTGTGTTTCATTAGATGGCTTCTCTCACACTATAAGAGAAATGCAACAAAACTCTCTCCACCAGAACCTCACAATTACTCAGTTTTTTTCTAGCATAGATGACTAGTTCTAACAAGAGGCTTGAGGTTCAAACAGAAGATCAGACTCCACATAAATGGTGTGTTTCACTGGGAGAGGAGCCTTTCAAAAGATTCTTCAGCCAGACTAATCCAACACTGCATAAGGTTTTTGGTGATGGATCACTTTTCAGTCCACTGTTGTTTGGCAAGTTCTTTGATCCTTCTGACGCCTTCCCTCTATGGGAGTTTGAGTCAGATGTATTGTTATCTCATTTAAGGAGCTCCAGCCAAAGCACTGTGGATTGGTGTCAGACAGGTGAAGGCTATATATTAAAAGCAGAAATACCAGGTAAAACAAAGATCTTTTCAATTACCCTTATTTTGTAAACTGAATATATGTTAAATTCTGATACAAATTCAATGAAACTGCCCCATCATCTTATAGATCTGAAAAAATATATATGATCTCAGAATTGGAGGAACTATATGATATTTGCAAGCACCTAAGTAGAGCCTTTATCTTGCCTCAAGAATTTTCTTGTACTAATGGGTAGTAATCTATGAATAGGCACTAATAGTGTAACACTGTCACCTAACTATATCTAATTACAAACTATTATGTATGATAATTACTTTGTGAGTGATATTAAGAGTAATTTCTGATTAAGAATGGTTTCCGATTAGTTGATAGTGCAAACTTATATCAACTCATATCAGTACATTTATTAAACTCATAGACTATAGTGCAGTGGATCTTTCAAGCAAATAACCAAATAAATGAACTTGAGCCGATTGGAGTTGCTGGGGCCTAGTTTCCTTAGATAAGAAAAGTGCTTAACTAGACAAAATTTCTGTGACACCAGTGGTTTGTCAAAACAGGAACTGGGAAAAATAACATTCAAGTCATTGTTGATAAAGGGAAGGTTGTGGAAATTAGTGGACCGTGGAAGCAGCAAAGAGACTCAAAGGCACATGACTGGAGGTGTGGCCATTGGTGGGAACATGGATATGTGCGAAGGCTTGAGATGCCAGATGATGCAGATTGGAAGAATATAGAAGCATACATACATAATGACACATACTTAGAACTACGGATTCCAAAGAGCCAACAGGGTCGTGATCTTCCTCAGGGAAAGGATGTGGCTTAAACATGCAGAAGCAGTGTAAATTTAAGAAATAACAGGTGGAGAGCTACTAGAGTTGGTCACAATCAAGTAGCACCTTCTATGCAAAATTAATACCAAACATTTAACAAAGTTGTAACTCTCAAATCTCAAACTAATATCAGCCAGCATGAGAAGCCTTCTGATGATGTATAACACATATATATGTGCTAGGTGAAGGGAATAAAAAGAAATTGTGGTGTATAAAACGCAATGATTTTTTTTTTTTTATTTCATATTATAGTTGTTTATTAATGATTATTTCGGTTGACAGTGATCATTGAAAGACGAACAGAGGACTTTACTGTTGTAGTAAAGTTGGAAGCGATATGAGGTATAGCCAATGCAATATCATGATCCTATCAGCATAAATTTCTATTGAGAGTTTCAAGTTTTCAGATAAAGTACGTAGAAAATAGTAGAAAATGTTCATACTACATGAAAGAATACTGTTCATTGGTTGCTTCAAAAATTCATAAATTTGTAAGAAATTGGTCTCTATAGGAACACAAATTGGTAGGAATCATCTAAAAATAGAGTTACAAATTCATAACTATAATTCTCACCGCAGTGTTTGATCTGACGGGTGGAAACGCACTGATATAAAAATTGTATCATAGATTTCTCAACAAGGAATGTGAGTGCTCCACATGAGTGTGAGATATTAAAAGCAATTTAATCAACTTAATTTTCAAACTCAAATTATCTAGACACTGCTCCTTACAATATAAAAAACAGACAAATCATAACAATGTCCTAAAAAGAGAAATTATGAAGTTCTGCTAAAAACTAAGTTTAAATCAGCATGAAATACATGCCACAAAATAAACCAGTGAAGGCCAATCCTCAATTTCCAGATGCACAGGCAACAAAGTAGCATTCAATGACACTAACAAAATTATATATGCTAGAAGTTGCATAAACATTTGTTTCATCAAAATATGCAATGGGTAAAGCAGCTATTCTCATTCTCAAGTCCATGAACATATACATTAATCATCACAACTCCATTGTGCATGCACATTTCAAAAGACATTGATGTTTGAGTAAATGGGTTGGTTGTAAAAATTTATTGTTGGTTGAACATGAGCCTCATGACATTTAAAGGAATTATAATCCAACAGCTGTTTTACCGGCAAAATTTAACAAGATTAGGCACCACAAGTCACATGTTTTCTACTCCTAATAATCTCTTGCATGGTCTTCAGGGGCACCTAGTTTTAGTTATCCACATGCAACATAAAGGAAACATCATTTTGTTAGTAATCACTGATGTGATTTAATAGACAAAGAAATGTTGTTGTACAATATTGTATGAACAACACAATTGTAAGTATCTTCAACAGTGTCATGAATTTTCTCACTGCCATTCTCCATCTTATTTTAGAGGGTCAATAATTCATTATAATGGTCAATTAAGCATTGAAAATTGTGTCCTTAGAGCAGGTAGCAACAAAGGAAACGAGATAAACAACACCATGACAAGCACTACTCGTCCAAATTTACCTGATTCACAAATTGCATAATAGTGTCGACTTTGATGAAGTATTGGAGCAAATCAACATGAAAATTGAAAGAATCATTAGACTAAATGAAAGCCAGAAAACTCAATGACAAAATATACTATTCCCAACTTCAAATATATGAAAAGCACATTGCATAACTATAAAACTTACTTTTTGGTGTGTAACGAAAGGGGTCCAAGGACAATGGACCCTAAAACACTGGTGATTATTAAAACCACTGTTGAAGATTTCATATTGATTAGATACAAGACCCATTTATAATATACAAGCAAAGACAAACTTATTTTATCAAATAGATTTTGTATGATTGAATTATATTTCTAATATGGTATGAAAATCCTCAATTTCCAATAGAGCCTAATACTAACATACCCCCCACAAAAATGTTAAAAAGGAGGGAAATTTCATCTCTTACGGGCACTTGTTAAACACAAAGAAGGCAATGTATGGCAATTATATAGCATAAACAGCTCAAAAACTTTTTGAGAAGTGTCCCATGCTTCCAACCTTATCAATGAAGAGGCCCAAATAAACCTGGTTGCGTATGATTTATGAAGATATAACTGTCCCAGAGGCAGTTTTTTCCCAAACATGTAAATGGCATTAATTGAACACAGTTACGTGTAAGCCTTAAACTTTGTAAGACACATTTAACGGCTTGCCAAATGACTATGATAGAGACAACTCAACTTTTTCGTGTAAAATAGTCAAAAGCAAGAATTTTATTTTGCAAATGCAATGTTACTGTTTTTCTTCTTCACCAAAATATACCAAAGAAATGTTACCAACCATTCAAAAACCAAAAATATAAAAAACAAATTAAAAAACGTTGAGAAAAAATGAAGATGCGGGGTATCGATCCCCGTACCTCTCGCATGCTAAGCGAGCGCTCTACCATCTGAGCTACATCCCCATGTTGTTTATTGAAATCATAATTTATAATAAAAAACTATAAGTACTCATGATAATGGAAAGAGAATATATAAGATTAATTAGCGAATGATAACATAAATTTCCGTGTAAATGTTGTTGATTTTGAATTAATCTTTGAATCTTGACATGTTAAATCTGCGATTTTTCTTTTTCATGGTTTTCAGTGTTTTTGAATGCTGAAGGAATTACATTTGCAAAACTTGTTTTCTTTGACTCTTATAAAATTTTGGAAAAGAAAGTTAAATGGAGTAATTATAGGAAATTTAATAGCAATAATATATGAAATGACAAGATTTTGTTTTCTTACTCTGAGAAAATGAAATGAAGTTATGAACTGAAACAGTTAGAGTCATAAATGATTGAGCAAGACAATCATGACACTATATAATTGATAGTCTCTGTGTGTTAAATGCTGTCTTCATTTCCTTCATGGATAGTCTCTTACAATTTTTCTTTTTACAATACATAATAAATTAAGAGAGAACTCAAGATTAAGCCCAAAATTAAAGAGGTGAAATATTAATTTTGAAGGCAGAATAATTCCAATTTCCATGTTGGTATCATGATCCAGGTTCCCTAGAGCAAAACCAAGCAGACCAAAACACTCAGATATGTGCTTCAGTAAGGTCAACCAAGGTTCAACTTTCATTGTAAAGTACTAGCTAGGTTTCAGGATTATCTTCAATTCATGACACTTGGAGAAGCCACTGTTCAGATTACTGCAGGCCAACAACAAGTGCAACCAAAAATCTCTACTTGAGTTGATTTAAGTTTTAATTAGTCTACTCATTTTGTCCCACACTACCTTGGAATTGTTAAACTAACATTAACCCCAAAAGCTAAAGTGAATAATCAAACTCAGTTACTCAACCATGTCAAAGGGCCACACATAAAAAAAAATAAAAATGATGCCATACCATTTATAAACCAACAAATTTTAAGCTACATATGCTCTTTGTTATATGTAGAAACTTATGTGTGACCAAGAGAGCTTTGTACATTACACCCAAATGATAATTACAATGTGAATAATTATTGGTAGATCAATGACCCCATGAAACAATAAATATTCAATACTTACTAAGCAATCATGTAGTTATTACTCATCACACCTAACTCATATTCCTTGTTGCCTCCAACAAAGACTTGGTAATCAGCTTTGAGAAATTAACCTTTCCACATACTTAAGAATCAAGCAGGGAATTGCTTGACAATCTAGCAAAGGAAAATTATGTGGTTAAAATAGTATTTGTGAATTGATTACATCGTTTGATATTGTAAAAGGCCTAAAATCACAAAAAATTTCTTAAACACACTTTCATTTGTGGTAACAAAATACTTAATAAGAATTTATGCAAAGCTAGACCAAGCAAATGGGGTGTGATTGATCTATTATTCCCTTGTAATTTTGCCGACAGTGCCAAAGGGCAAGATCCGAACATCTAGAGTGAGATCGTGACACAAAGAATTTTGAGCTTTATTCTACTTAACATGGACAATGATGTCCACTATATTATTATTGTAGCAATGCAATGGCATCAACACGCTTAGGACAAAACTTTGTTTGGGTGCATAGAGAGAGGAGGATAAGTCAATTCAAGAGGCATAGTTGAAGAAGAAGCCTCAAAGAAAAGAGGGGTCATAGGAAAAGGACAAGGAATGCAGCTTAGTACCAAGAAGTGAATGGAAACACCAACAAACAACTACTTGTGTGGAATCATGTATGGTACCCTCTTCACTATTTCCCTTTTCATAACTTGGCACTTGGCAAAAGCTGCAGGCTAATTAACCTCTTTTGGCAAATCAAAGTGCAAATTCTTAACTCTCTTCTGACTCAACTCAAATAATTGTTTAGTGGTCTAAGAAGGTTGCAAAAGTTTGGATTTAATTAATCAGGATTTGGATGAAGTTCTGTTGGATCCTGCTACAGCAGTGGAGTGAACTAATTATGGTAATTAATTTATTCCTTTGTTTTTTGTTTATTTAAAGACTGTTCAAATGGATTTTATTCATTTATTTGTGTCACTATTGCTCCTGCAGTTTGGGAATAAAATTAGATCTGGGATCTATCCAAGAAAATGTTTCTTTCTCCCTAATCATCTTGTGGTAACTGTGCTGAAAAAACAAACATACCAGTAACTGTTTATGCCTTTTAAGTTTAGTTAAAATGCTGAGAAAAAAAAATTATAGGTACAGAAAAAAGATATGTTTTTTTTTTCTTAAAATTATTCAAAATCATAGAGAAATAGATATTAAAATTAAAATAACAAGAGGGTTTATGGTTTAGCTATTTATTTTGTAAAAGACTACATATAAATTTAAGGTAAATGGAAGCGTTTCGTATTCCTGAAGGTAACAACCTCAGTGCTACCAAACCATCACTTTCAAGCAAATATTACACATCCTTTTCAATTTGTTGAAGTCTTCATCAACTGGTATTTAATACTTTTCAGTCTAACCCTCAATATAACAATTCAACAAAGGCAATACGTGTAGTTTGTATACGATTCTTTCAAGTTAACAGATAATATACAGTTGTGTTAATATCTTTTCCCTAATACATTAGTTTTCTTTGACTTAAAACGGTTGGAGGGGTATTATGAATGATATGGTATAAAAATTTAACTTACATAAAACTATTTAAAGTAAGGAAAAAACATAAACTTTAGTAAAAATTTAAATTTAAATTTCTTAGGGTAATTAATGAATTGCATGGAAGAACGAATCTTACACGTGATGGGGCAGGAGGTGATTTAAAAAGTTGAAAATGTGGGAGGCAGTAAAAATCTAAACTAAGTCCTCACTGACAAACAGTACCAAACACAACACAACACAGATCTACAATCCATTGGAAGTGCACTTACCAACACAACAATAACAACAATCCATTAACACTTTTTCACCTCTTTTCTTCTTTTTAAGGATCCACCCTCATTTCTCTTTCTCCTCTCTCTTCCTGTGTTTGTGTGGATTATCACCAATCTCTTCTTCCTAAAGCAACTTCTTTCATCTCTTGTTAGCTTTCAACACAATCCATGACATGACCCCACAATACCAGTTTTCTCTTTCTCTCTTTACTGCAGTTAGTGGAGTGTGAGCTTCAAAATGGAGACCAAGAACTAGAACTGGTGTCAACTATTATTCACATACAGACCTTCAACCTCTTCAAGGTTCAAAGGTACCTTTTTTTCTCATGCCCATGATTTGTTTTTGCCCTTTTTCACCTCAGTTTCAGTCGCGGGGTGTGTTTGTTAGTTTCCCTTAACATTTCCTCGGTGCAAGTGAAATGTCACGGTTGAAAAAGTTATCTTTTTGTTGTGGTTTTCGCAGTTTGTGGGTAATGAGCTCCTCGTAGGCAAAGACCAGCGAGCTGGGGCAGAAAGAAGAGATGGTGGGAACTCCTATTAACGGAAGAACAAGGCTATCTTTTGGTGTTGTAAATGGTGGCCATGATCTTGGCCCCAGTAGTGCTCCACCAAGCAATGCTGGCTCAGATTATGGCATTATAGAGTTCACCAGGGAGGATGTGGAGAACCTGCTGAATGAAAAGGCCAAAAGGAAAGACAGATTTAATTATAAGGTTAGTTGAAGTCTGTGGCTTGGCTTAGTGGTCATTGAGTTTGTGTGATATGTGTTTTATTTCAAGGTTGCTTGTATTGGCTATTTATGTTTGAGATCCAAGGGTTGCCAAGGTTTTGGTCCTTAATTAGTGTATACTTGTATAGTTCTACTTGAATTACTGCCTGGTGAGTTATCATTGCCTTATGTTAACATCAGGTTTTGTGTTCTTAGGAAAGATGTGAAAATATGATGGATTATATAAAAAGGCTGAAGGTTTGCATCAGGTGGTTCCAAGACCTTGAGATTAGCTACTCACTAGAGCAAGAAAAATTGAAGAGTTCATTGGAATTAGCCCAGCAAAAATGCACGGAGATAGGTTGGGATTGCTTCTCCTTTACTTGTTTGGAAAATCATTATCAAGTTTCTGGACTAATGCAGTTAGATTTATTTCATTGCAGAGTTGTTACTAAAAATCAAGGAAGATGAACTAAACTCAATTATTGTTGAAATGAGACGAAATTGCACTTCTTTACAAGAGAAATTAGTGAAGGAAGAATCAGAAAAAACAGTAAGTTAAATTTTCAAGTCAAGTCAGTGGAATTTCATGGGTGAATCTTTTGGAGCAAAATGCTAGGGAAAGGTTAATATTTCATGATAATTTATACTTATTATCTTTGAAAACACTAGGCAGCAGCAGAGTCTCTTGTTAAGGAGAGAGAGGCCAGGCTTAACTTTGAGAGGTCGCAGAATACACTACAGGAAGATCTTGAGAGAGCACAACGGGAGCTCCAAAGTGCAAATCAGAAGGTAAAATAATATCAAAGTCTCAATTCAATATTTTCTATGCTTCTTGTCTTATACTGTTAGTTGTGTCAGGAATTATTCTTATATCTAAATGTCTACATCAATGGATTTCTACAGATATCATCACTCAATGACATGTATAAGCGGTTACAAGATTACATAACGAGCTTGCAGCAGTACAATGGAAAACTTCATTCAGAGCTTTCTACAGTTGAAACTGAACTTAAGCGTGTGGAAAAAGAGAAAGCTACGGTAGTGGAGAATCTTGCTATGTTAAAGGGCCAGCTTACTTTGTCTATGGTGAGTTTGCTGCTCTGGAGTGTGAACTGTTTAATTTCAAATTCTAGTAGCCATGGGTAAGAGAGCAATAATAGTTGATATCTACAAGTCTGCAACTCTCTTAATAATCACTGGAATGTGTAAAGTGCAATTTTTGTTGGTAGATGGTTGGGAAGAATCTTATAACTTGTTTAGATGAAAATAACACTTCTAGGATGCATTAAATGCCATATATTTTTGAAAAAAACTTGTTTATAATGACTTGAGTACATGTCTTCCTGGCCCTACTTTTTCTTTCCTTTTTTATGTCACTATTTCACTGAGGGTTGATCTTATTTAACTTAATTACTGGGTTTACTTAGAATGATGCTTGTAGAGTTCTTGAGCTCTTCACATAAGAATAAGATGTATTTTTGGTTTGGTTTAGAATGAATGGTTTGTAGTTTAACCAAACTCTCCAGGATAATGATTACTGTTAAACAAATTTCCATGGTTCTTCTATTGATAATAAGCCTTCAATGGTAGATTTGCAGTGGGGAATTTCTTTCCCCTAAAACATTAACACATTACTACATTGCTGGAGTCTTTTCAAGTAAAAGAACTCAGAAAATGGTTTACCTTTTCAAATCTGTGCTTAGATGTAATGGTTATGTTGATTGGCAATTTGTGTAAAAGTTGAACTAGAGATTGATAAAGTTTTATAGGTTTTTTCTCATTGGATTTAATTTGTTAAACAAATTGTAGAGTTTTAGGAGCTGATGTCATAATATGCATTTTATCTTTCTGCTGTATTTTCTTCTTTATATATTCGAATCATAAGAAATGCAGATATGTTCTAACTATGCTTCCTTGGAATTTCAGAAACCCGTTTTACTTAACATGCAACTAGTATCTTAAATAGCTTCATTGGTTGTTTTACTAGTCATCTCAAGAAGAGGCCACAAAACAGAAGGATGCCTTAGCCAGTGAAGTTGGATCCCTTCGTATTGAGCTGCAACAAGTGAGGGATGATAGGGACCGCCAAATATCTCAAGTGCAAACTTTAACTTCTGAATTAGAGAAGTCTAAAGGTTCTACGGAGAAGTCCTGTTCTGAACTGAACAACTTGACCGTAAGAACAAATGAACTGGAGGTTGGTTTAATCTTGTTGTTTTCGGTGAATGTCACATTCTCTTGTTGTTATGGTAGAAATGTGATGATTTTTCTGCACAGGAAAAATGTGCTTTGCAAGATGAGCGGATAAAGGTGCTGCAAGAGAAGCTCACCATTGCAGAGGAAAAACTGCAGGTAATGAATTTGGCATAAGGTTAAAAGAAAAGGAAGTCCCATTGGACTTGTGATATGATACATTGGATTTTTGTTTTTAGGTTTCTGACATATCTGCAAGTGAGACAAGAACAGAATTTGAAGGGCAACAAAAGCTTGTACGTGAGTTGCAAAGACGTTTGGAAGATGCAGAATATAAAGTTATAGTAGGGGAAAAGCTGAGGAAAGAATTACACAATACGATTTTGGTAATTCCCTGAGCCAAATATTGTTGATGCTGGAAAAAAGTAAAACAATATCTATATCATACTAATCTGTGTTTTTACAGGAACTGAAAGGGAACATCCGTGTGTTCTGTAGAGTGCGGCCTTTGTTACCTGATGAGGCTTGTAGCACAGAAGGAAAGATTATATCTTATCCCACATCAATGGAAGCTTCTGGACGCGGCATCGAATTGACACAAAGTGGTAAGTCTCATGATACTGAACTTGAAGTTTCTCTTTTTTCTAATTGATGTATATTGTAACTTATATTGGTATTTCTGTTTTAGGCCAAAAACATTCATTCACATTTGATAAAGTTTTTGCACCTGATGCATTACAAGAAGAAGTTTTTATTGAAATTTCACAGCTTGTGCAAAGTGCTCTTGATGGTTATAAGGTAATCTCTTATTTCTTCTATATTATTTCAAAACCATATATTGCATAACTGCTGACAATTGAGTAATTGCTAGTCAGATATAGAGCAAAAATAATCAAAAAAGGCTTTTGAGTTTTGATTTATAATGTGTTATAATGGACATTATCTTTTCCAGGTTTGTATTTTTGCCTATGGTCAGACAGGGTCAGGGAAAACTTATACAATGATGGGCAGGCCTGGACATCCAGAAGAGAAGGGCTTGATCCCTCGTTCGCTAGAACAAATATTTCAAGCAAAACAGTCTCAGAAACCCCAAGGCTGGAAATATGAAATGCAGGTGATATAGAGTGCAGTTTTCTTTATTCATGGAACATAAACTGCAATGTTAAGGTCTAAGAAGGTTTTTGCTTCTTAAAAATTAACAGGTGTCAATGTTGGAAATATACAATGAAACCATTCGTGATTTGTTGTCTCCAAATAAGTCATCATCAGATGGAACACCAACACGTGTGGAAAATGGTACTCCTGGAAAGCAATACTCCATCAAACATGATGCCAATGGAAATACACACGTTTCTGATCTCACGGTAGTGGATGTTCAGAGTGTAAAAGAGGTTGCATTTCTTTTGAATCAAGCTGCTAGTAGCAGGTGATTACTTCATAAGGTTCCTTTATTGGTTTCTAGTGCTCTTATTCAATGTAGATATTCATAGTATAGGATCAAGAGAAATGAGCTACTAATTTTGGAAAACATTAAAAGGACATAGTTCTAGTGCAACAAAATATTTTGATACACTTCTAGAAGTTAAAATCCTTTGCCTGTGTTGAATTTAACTGCATTTCTTTTTTCTTGTAGATCCGTGGGCAAAACTCAGATGAATGAGCAATCTTCTAGAAGTCATTTTGTATTCACTCTTCGAATCTATGGTGTGAATGAGGTATGGTTGTGTCTCCTCTGATAATAATTGAACCATTTCATGCACTCCGTAACATTCTAATATGCATTCAAATTGCAACCTATGTTGTTCTGCTAGAGCACTGACCAACAAGTACAAGGCATTCTAAATCTCATTGATCTTGCTGGGAGTGAGCGTCTTTCAAGGAGTGGTTCAACCGGGGACCGATTGAAAGAAACTCAAGTATGTCAATTTATGATGTTTTCTATTTCAAATAGCCATACTTATTTGCTTTCTATCAATCTAAACTTTCCTTCTCTTGTAATTAGGCAATAAATAAAAGTCTGTCATCATTAAGTGATGTCATATTTGCCTTGGCCAAGAAGGAGGATCATATCCCTTTCAGGAACTCAAAGCTTACATACCTACTTCAGGTGATTATTTTTTGTTCATATTTTAATCTCTAGTACATAGTTATTTACTGTATATTAAATTCAACAGTCTCATAATTTTCTCACCTTGTTGAAGCATATATTTGAATTCACATGAGGACTTCCATGGTACACATTATTATTGTCCCTTTGTTGTAATTTCTATATAAGAAACTATTTCATAACTAAATTATATTTCAACTATAGAAAACCAAAGAAAATAATGTCATGTAGCTGGGATACTAGATAGGCAATCAGTTGATTGTTCAACAAAAATTGCAATGCGGGAGATTTGACAATTTTACTGTATTGATTGCTTCTTGTTGTTGTCTTGTAATCATTTGAGGTGATCTAATTTGCTGTGTTGAATGTTGAACAGCCTTGTCTAGGTGGGGACTCAAAAACTTTGATGTTTGTCAACATCTCTCCTGACCAAGCTTCAGCAGGAGAGTCACTATGCTCACTCCGGTTTGCATCAAGAGTTAATGCATGTGAAATTGGAACACCACGCCGTCACACCAATGGACGTCCTATAGAATCTCGCTTGACCTATTTCTAGTCTTTCCGTATACATCAGTGAATGAATGAATATATTGTTTAACCTATTTGTGTAATCGCTACTACAGCCAAGATAACTCCAACTCTAACATCAGTGATGTTACATCACTTCTATAGATTGTAATGTATAGTAAACAAGTTACTAAGTATTCATTTAGTTAAAAAGAGATTTCTCATTATTATAGTTCTTTTGGCAATTCAGCTTGTTCTTATCTTCAGTTTTATGTTACTCTACTTTCTTATCGTGAAACATATTTGTCAGTCTTAAGACATTTTTGGAGTATTTAATGTGTCAAACGTGTAAGAATCAAAGTGAATCATTTTTATCTCGAGAATGTTTTATAAATCAGACGTACTAAATTCGCTCTCGATATTGTTTGCATTCTCTACTGTGGAGATTGTCACGTTCTTCTGTATTTTGTGTTCTTGAATGTTGTTGGATTGGTTTTCACTCAAGCTGTAAGGTAGCATTAGCATGTTTCTAAAGTTGAATACATACATCATATAATCGCTAGGGTGGTGATACATATCCATCAATAATTGAAATTACTATAATAGTACTTGACACTATCATACATCTGAAAGGCACCTATTAACATATAATCTTCCTATGTTCTTGATGAGCACCCCTTCTCTTGGAATCAGTACTGTACATCAAAAACTTATAATTGATTTTTGACGAGAAATAGTAACACGGCTTGGTTAAGATCATGTCAAATTGTTTCGTACAACACATCCATCCGGTCCATGACCTCTTTAAGCAAAACTTCAGTTTCCTGATAGCATGATTGTGTTTCAGGTAGACTTTTCTTCCTTGAAGCTTCTTCAAGCTGTCATTGAATCACAAATTCACTTTGACAATTAGTCCAGCCACTATTATAGCATAATAACTGACAAAACACGTAATTTTGATGGGGAGAAAAAGAAAGAATATTACCCTTTCAAAATTATCAAACAATTTGTTAGCCATAGCAGTTAGTTGCTGCTTTTCATCATCCACTGGAGTGGCAGAGATAAGCTTGTCAAAATCATAGTAGATGATGGTAGACTTGAGTCTTAGGTACTTCCTCACATAGTTGAGTGTGTCAGCATGTACCAAATCTGCCATGGCTAGAAGATCAAAGGAATAGAACTTTATCCTTTGCACACTTCCTTTCAGTCCAATATTTGGCATGAACAATCCCCTTTTAAGAAAAGAACGTGTCCCCGTTTTCTCATTTGCAATATCTAACCAAATAATAAACATTCACATCAGAAGATACTATTTGGCTCATCAAAACTTGCAGCACAAAATTTAGGTAGTTTAATGTCTACCCAATTGTCAGTACAACAATTTTTACACTACTAACTATAAAAAACTGTATTACAGATCATTTTTAAGTCAGTTTTTGTAAAAATGAACAAAAAGTAGCATGTATGACAGTTTATGATTATCATGTAAGAAAGTTTTCATTGTATCTATATACACATTCTTTACTTAAAATTGTATATCAGGTTAAACAATACAATACTGTAATAATTGAAAGTGTGTGTAGAATAAATAATGAAATGATTGAAAATTTGACATGTTCCTTTGTTAGCCAATACTTATTGTATCTTCATCTTTTAGAATACAAGATGCACATTTTAGAGGGTCAAAAAAATGAAAAACACTATTATCCCAATATACAATGAAAGCCAAATTTCAAGTCATTTTATTTGCCATGTATGTAACTATGTGTGTAAACTAGTTACAAGAGAGCTTACTGTTAGCCACAGTTAGTCGAGGAAGAGGGTGATCTTCAACCCAGAAACCATTATCTTTGGCCAATGAAATCTTGTCATTGAATGGCCATGTGAGCACTAGAGTGGTAAGGCCTATTGCTGCTGCTCTTCTTGTGGCCTGAACTGGACATTCTGATGGTTCCTCTTGTGTTTTGCTTCCATCAAATCCAACTACTTGTCCTCTTTTTATGGTATTGTGTGCATTTGGAAGGCATGTGAGGGGTATTAAGGTTTTGGAGATTCCATGCAAGTTTGTGAAAGGAAGCATGATGATTAAGGAACTCAAATGAGTGAAGTGTGAGACAGAAAGATGGTTCATCAAAGCTTGGAAAAACAAAATTTATGTTATAGGACTCATATCCGTTGCCAAGTGATATTTATCCAATGTGTGCCAATAAAATGGTTATCCTCATCAAGGATTGTATAGTAATTTCCCTTTATCTGATGTTATGTATGGGCTTGCTTGGCCTGTGGTGGAGAATTGCTTCCTACACCCTTAAATTTGAACCTGCACCTCTAACATTCAAAATGATTATTTTATCCTTATTTAAAGTAAGTTCTATGGATATTTGTTTTCAGAACACACTTTTCGGGAAAAAATTTGAAACACATGAAAGACATCTTAGAAGTTGATCTCCAAAACAATTTTTTCAAAACGTATATAATATCTTTCACAATATACTTTTCAAAATATATTTTCGAAACTAGCTTTCCGAAACCTATGAAATGTGTTTTGGAAAGAGCTTTTCATTTTATTTTTTTTCAGCTTTTTCATTCTCTTCTGGAATGCAACAAAGGAAAAGCAATGGGACAATTTGGGCATTTGCAATTATAGGGTGCAGGTTTAAAAATGGAGGGTGGAGGAAGTAATTGCACCTCTTGTGTTATGTTGGGCCCGAGTATTCCTTTTTTTAAGTCTTCTTTTTGCACTAATTTAAAATATTAATGCATTTTAATTACTCGTAATTTATTACGACTTCAGAGAATATCTCGTTTATTTAGGACCTGCTATTATGCTTCTAATACCGATCCCATGAAAATGTAAAATGACTTTTTTATTTTGGTGTGCTTAACTACTAATAATTAAAAAAAAAAAAATGTTGTGGGATTTTAGTTCTATTTTTTAATTTTTTATGCAAAACAAAAAATTTGTTGACATTCTTTTGACTTAATAGTATTATTTTAACAAATTCTTCACATGTGTCCATCCATATTTGGTAAAGTTTGAATTAACAATTGTAAATTTGAAAACACAGATTAGATATTACAGTGATGAATATTTTTTATCAAGAAAAAAAAGAAAAATGTTAGAGATTCATTAACATTAAATTGATTAAAGTTTTGAATTTAAAATTTTGAATGAAAATCCTATATTCGATTTTTATAAATAAAAATATAGCTGAAAAACATTTCACTAAAAATAATAAAAAAAATATTTCACCAAACATCTATGATTAACAAAATTAATAATATAATCAATTAGGCGCTGAAATTGGGAATAAGAAACTATAATAACATCTCATCAATATTGTTCCTTCTTAACTTTTTCATTCTTAGGTTATTTGGATTTTGGACGAACCCATATTTTTAAATGTAAGAAAATATTATATTTCAAGGAAAAGTAAAGCCTCGTAAATTAAATTGCCTCTATTTCCAAAATATTTTAATCTTTTATTTTAATTCATACAAATCTTTATTAGAAGCTTACTTGCCAGAAATTTAAATAATCAACCTTATGTTAAAGAGAATAAAAGTAAGACTTAAATAAATATATTAACCAAAATTCTAGTGTTTAAATTTTGAAGATGAAAAAATGTACTTAAAACTAATAATATAAATAACTCATAACTACTTTGTACTTATTACACGATGAAAAAAAGGTTAAATTGTAATTTAAGCTTTTGGTTCTTGAGCATGCTGGGAGAAGAGATTAGGGGCAGTTGAAAGACCTGCCCGGAAGCTTGACGAACGAAAAATGCCCTACATATTTTATTTGGCCATATACTACTTTTTAGTATTTTAATTTTCATATCTTAGAAAATATATTGTGTTGCTCTAATATTCATTCAGTATGCATTTTATTTCGTTTATTGTTCTCAATTAAACTCTAAATCCAACGTATTCATTTAAGAAATTATAAAAAATTTAATTAATTAAAATATAAAAATTATGATACTATGACACTCAATAAATTTCTACCACCACTTTACAATCATTATTTTATTCTTTATTTTTACTTCTTTTACAAATATAAAATTTTATTTATAATAATAATAATACTTTAAAAATAAATTATTATGTGATTGTTACGTGTATTAAAAGATTACTTTCAAAAAAATATCTATAAAACTGAGAGTTATATCTGATGCAATATATTTAAAGGTTCCACATCATTTAAAAAAGTAGGTGATAGTTTATAAATATTTTCCCTTTTAACTTTTTTTCTTTTTTCATAAAGTGTTCTGTCAAGTTTCAACAGGTAGGGACAGAATGCTTCAGAAAACAACCCTCCATTAAAATATTTAATAAAGTGTTGTCACGCATTTATGGTGTGCTAATCATGTTTAGTGCACGTTGTGGACTAATTAACAAACTGATGTATAATCCAACAGCTGGCTATGATTAAATATGTTAAGTTAATTACCTTATCACCTTCTAATGCCTGATAAGGTTGATACCCAATAGTTTTCATGAATGCAGAGCCACACAAAAATTTCAAACTTTGACACCAATGATTCCCTACATGCCACAAACCCAAGTTTTTTGTTTGACATATTATGTGCCTATATAAAATATGGCCAACTTGTGTTTCACCTAATAAGGATCACATTCTGCATTCAGTCTCACAACACCATATAGCTTTGACCAAAAGGACACCTGTTAGATTTTGTTATTCAATGCCGTGTATTAGTTATTTGGTGAAGAATAACCAGAAATAAATATAATTGAAGTAATTGTCTTCGAAAACCCATAATATTATTAAAAATAAATTTTTTTAATAATTTATAAATAAATATAAATTTCATTTTACAAATTAATTTTATAAAATTGAATTAAATTTAAAAATTTATTTTTAATATAATATTAAAATTTATCCTAATAAAATTATTGAATTTATTTAACTATTCACTGTCAAATCACTTTTATATATAAGTTTTACGTTTAAATTCAAAAATATTGATATATAAAAAATATATTAAAAATTATATCTAAACTAAAGTTAAATCTTTTAATAATTTATAAATAAATGTAAATCTTTTTTATAATTCACTTTTTATATTAATTATTATTTTTGGAAGATTTTCTATTACCTTTTAATGGAATTCCGTTGGACGATAATTGAGATTTATTCATTACTTATACTGTATATGGTCCATTTTTCTGTGCTCTAATGCTGAGCCATAACAGCATTGATTTTATCGCTTTTATTCGTGTTAACCTACACGAGGCATCAAGAGAAGCAGAAATTCAAGATGAGACTTGTGTTATATTTTAATTCAATGCATGAACCACATGCACATGATCATAACCACAGAATTGGCTAATCCGTTGGCCCCATATACATCAATCTAAAAGATGTCTTATTCAAGAGAACAAAAAAATTTAATAAGATAATGATAAATAAACATGTTCTAATATTTCCTCCAAGAGCATTTGTATTTGTATAAACCCTTTCAAAGAAGCAACAGAAGCAGAGAGAAATGGAGGACAAAGAGAAGCTCAAATCCAAGGTTATCAAAATAGACTCTCAAAAATCATGGGAACACTACATCTCTCATGCCACCAATCAAAAGTACCCTGTGAGTCTCCTTTGTTTATGTGAATTCATCATCATAAATCAGTTTGGTTTTTACTTCTTATTTTGATAAGTTAGCTAAGGAAACAGATTCAATCATCAAAGATATTGGACATGAAGTATATTTGCTTTGAACTATGTTTTTTTCTTTATGAAATTTTGCAGGTTGTGGTTCATTTCTCTGCTTTCTGGTGTGTGCCTTCTATTGTAATGAATCCTGTGTTTGAAGAACTGGCCTCCACTTATCCAGATGTTTTGTTTCTCACATTGGACGTGGATGAGGTTAAGGTAATTTGATTATGATATAAAACATAATTTATCTTTTAAAATTGTTTGGTATTTAAATGTGAGTTTAATTTTCACATTAATTAAAAATAAAAAATTAAATAAATATAAAAAAAAAGATTTATAATATTTTAAAGTTTTGGATTAAAAATGATAATCTTTTTATACGTAATTCTTATTTTTATTTCATTTTTATTTGTCTTCCTCCTCTCTTATTTGCCTCCCCGTGTATTCTCTCATTAAGAAGATGTTTGATTTGATATTATTTTAAGATACGTCTCAAATCAATTCATTAATTTCTGTGTAGTGCTTGTAATTAGAAAAAAAAAATGCATTGTTATCCAGAGAGAATCAAGTAAAGGAAGTCCACAAAAATTTTCCAAATTGTTTATTTTCGGATCCAAACCCACTTTCAGTTCACATGATCCTCGTTTTATACAAACAATCATAGTATAACAACTAAATCTTGTCTCTAATCTAATTTCCAATAAAAATTTCTTTAACTTACACCAATGAAACTGTTGACTATAGTATATTAAATGCAACCTTTTTCAGATAATTTTCAATTTTCTTTTTTGTCTAATGCATTGTGAACAAATTTGCAACTAGAATATCTGTTTCCTCATCCCCTTCTTCCTTTTCTTTCAAATTGAAGAAAAGGATTCCAAGCATAACTTAATGCTGAAATTGGAATTATTGTTCATATTTGTCTTAACCCCTTTTGACCTCTACTTTATGTGCATTAATTATGTGGCCTTAATTCAGGAAATTGCCTCCAAGATGGAAATCAAAGCCATGCCCACTTTTCTGTTGCTGAGTGGAGGGAGTCCTGTGGAAAAAATTGTGGGTGCCAATCCTGATGAAATAAGGAAAAGGATTGATCATTTTGTTCACTCTAGTCATTCCAACAAATCTGAGTGAACTTGCACATTGTGAATAAAGAATTGGCCAAATCCTTGAAGTTTATTGTAGTAGGAATCATTTCATACATGTTTTTTATATTTGAAGTAAATGATAGAGGTTGTTCTGTGCTTGATTGTATATGTTTGGTGAGCCATGGAAAGTCACTGGAGTGTGAATGGTATTTTAGTATGAATTTTCGGATTTAATCACGATTACATCATTCTCTTATAATATTTTTTCCTGTTGTAGCATTCCATGTTAACCATATCATTGGATTCAAACTTGTGTTATTATTATTTTTTTTTACTCATGAACTTGTACTATTCCTAATAGAATAAGCATCACTCAAACCTCACATGTCCTCCCCTTAAATCTTTTTAATTATATAAAAAAACTTATAAACATGATATTTTCATGAAAAAAAAAAAAAGAATAATGAAGATGGTTTACCATACTGTCTAGTGTAAACTGTCTAACAAAGACCAACTAGTATAAACTGTCTATAATAAACCATTTAATAAAGATGGTCTAACATGTATATGTTGTTTAATTCTTCTATTTTCTACATATAAAACCATGACACTTAGGTTGTTTAATGTTTATTTTTTAAGTAATTTTTTTATTTCCACACATGTTCTTCTTAAATTTGCTTTTAAAAACTATTTTGTTCAATCTGTTACAAACTAAAACCAATATTTTTCATCAATCAATATTTTTTCAGGTAAAGGTTTTGAAGTTGTAAATTCATAATCGATAGCTATTTTGTTTGTAAAAGTTTATTATAATTATTCTAAAGTTCTACAATGATAAAATTTCATATTATTGTACATATTATTTTACATTTTTCTATTTATACCAAATCAATTTTATATAATAAATATACTGTATTTTAAAATAAATCCATGCGTTTCACGGTTGAAAGTACCAGTATTATAAAATAACATTACTTATTTGTAAGGTCTCCTCAAAGTAAGAGATTTTCATACTTCAGATGTATTATATGTCAGTGTTTGTTATTTTCAACTTTTCTACTTATTATTATATAACTAGATGTCAACCATGTGATGAACATGATTTTACATTGAAATGACAATTCATATTTTATATTTTTATATTGAGAATACAATTTAATCATAGTTATATTCTGAAAGTGCATTAATCTGAGCCAAACTAAATTAGTCAAACTGCTACTTGACAAAGAATAAAAAAATTGAAAAAAAAAATTGTTTCAAATAGTTTTAATGGTCGGTTAAAAAAAATATCCATTCATTATAAAAAAAATCTATTTACATATTAATATTTAGTTATTAAATAAAATAATTACTAATTATAATTAAAATAATTATCAAATTAAATTTTAATTATTAAATAACTACAAAACAAAAATAATGATTAAATTTAATAATCAATTAAATTAAATAATTAATATCTAATTATTTTTTTCTTATAGTTATTTAACCCAAAGTTTAATAAAAAAAATAATTGACATTTTAAAAGTAAGTTTGGAATATAGGAAAGATATCTTAAACACTCTAATGAAAGTGAGAGCGTATCAGAATTGCAATGAGAGATCCGAAATACTGGATCACATGTCTTTAAATGTTCTTAATTTCCAAAAGTCAGAAAATATAATCTTTTTTATTTTTATTCAATATATAAATGGTTATTAAATTCTTCCACACTTCAAAATTTGATACATTCTTAATATTAATATTTTAATAAATTAATAGTGATGTGAAAATACTATTACCGTTTTATTCTCTCCTGCTCCAAAAACATTGTCTATAGTTTCTTTTTTACTCAAGTTGATTTAACTATTTAATTTCTCAACTGGAATCCAAAGACAAACTAAATATATTTAATGCTTAAAATTAAAACTTAAAAGAAATATATCAAAAAGTAAATTATACTTTTAGATGAATCTGGTGGTTAGAAGTTAAAAATATATAAATAATAATAATATTATTATTATTTTTAATTATTTATTATTATAATAAAAAAATACATATACAACCATAAGGTTATAGAAAAACACTTTAATCTCCCGTAATAAAGTATATGAACAATATAAATAGTTTTATTATTATACACCGCCTACCTATATATTTAACTATACATGAGTTATAATATTTATATTTTTTATTTTTTATTTATTTTTAAAAGTAATTACATTTATTTTTCTCTTTATTTTTTTTTTTTGTCTAGTTATTGTTATTCTATCTATCTTTTTCTTTTATTCCCTTACTTTTAAGAGTTGATATTTGGAATTAAGTTCTGGGTTTATCCCTAATTAAAACCTCCAATTTGTATGAATGTGAACTAGCTTTTAGTTAAATAAATGAGTTTAAGTTGGAAAAGTCATGAACTACCACAACCTGCTATCTTTCAAGGTTTACAGATTTTAAATTGATAGTTTGAAGGAGCTGGAAGTAACCAAAATTTGTCTCTGAAAACACTTAATCATGTATTTATTATTATTAAATAATCTAGTATTCAATAATAAAATTTAAATCTTTCATTTATTATTATTTATACTATGTTATATTATAGGGGGAATTCTTTATAAGGTAGAAAAAATTAGAACAACTAGACAAAGGATGAAACTAAAGATAATTAATAAAAAAATGTTGTTGTTGATATCATGTAATTATTTGTCTCATCTTCTATTAAAATAAAGTATACAGATTAGTGTTTGAATTTTATTAAATTTGAAAGGTAGTTATTCATTATTAACAAAACCAAATCCACTTCCAGGTATCGTATTTTTATTATTTTATAATTTTCTAAATAATTAATTAAAAACAGAAAAATAATATAATTTAAAATATACATAATTTTGTAAAAGTAATATTAAAAAATTGTGTAACTATTATTAAAAAAATACTTCATTATTTAAAAATGTTATTTAATTATTTATTATATATATATATATAATAAAAACACTATTAAAAATTGATATAATTTTTATTTTTTAGAAAATATATTTCATTATTTTAAAATGAAAAAATATTTAATTAAAATATTAAATTATTTTTATTTATTAAAAATAAAATTATCTAATTAGAAAATGATGCAAAAGATAATTACTAGATATGTATATCTAATGATATAGATATTTTTATTCAAACACTTTTTGATAATTTATGTATCCAAAGATAAAAAGAAAAAATCCCACATTTGACAGGGAGACAACACTGCAGAGACACCTGTATGTAATATTTACTACTTATTGTAATCATGACCCATGTTTTGTAGTCCTATTATTCCCATGTGTAACTTATGCTTAAAATAATAGTTTCAAAATTAATTCAGGTTTAAATTATTTTAAGTAACTTTCATTCATTTATTTCTATTTATTTAAATATTTAAGATTCAAATTTTATGCACCAAATTAAGGCATGTATTTAATAACAACCCTGACATAAGAGTAGTTATAGTTTCTCTTTATAGAAGTTTCCAGTTTCCTGCTCATTCTTTTAAGGGTTAATAGATTTTTTAAATCTTGTATAGCAGAGAAGATTATAACCTTCATAAAATATAAGAGGAATATCAAAATAAATATAATAAAATATAACATTTTAAAATAATATAAGTGACAGATATATAAATAAAAACACAGTTAACATCATTATTCTTTCGATATAATGAGCATTTAGAAGCGATAATTTTAAAAAACTATGATATTAAAATATAAATATGAGTAATACTCAGTAATAAAAACACTATTTTAGTTGTTTCAAATTAGCTTTTAAAATATTTTTCAAATTAATAGTAAACTTCTATAATAAACAAAATTATTTATTTAAAATTGTAATATCATCCACCCTTACCAGACATAAACACAAATTATTATAAAAAAAATAGTTTCTTCTAACATTTTTAAAAGTAAAATCATTGATAATAAGACCAACATTGATTCTCTCTAACATATTTGAATAGACAAAATTACCAAATCATCTAATATTTCTAGTGCCATTGATGATTATAGACTAATTTTATTAATTTTAGCTTTGAAAACTTATTTTAAGTGATATTACGGTTAAGAAATTTGCATTGAGTTTGCTGGCTCCAATGTCAACTAGCACACATTTTGACAAAAATCTTTGAGAATAACTCATATTCAATTTATATGTTTTGAACTTGAAACATACAATTTACATGTTTTGAACTTGAAACATACAATTTACATGCTTTTGTTTCAGGAAAATGTTACAATAACTTATATTATCTCAGGAGTAAAAATTGTTGTTTTATATCTATTTTTAATCTATAATTTTTTTCCTTAAATAAAAGGGAGATTAAGTTAATATCTTTCAAACTTTTTTTATATATACTCTTTCAAGTCTCTTAAATAGTACAATTTTTTAATATTTTAAAATTTGTTAAAATTGATAAGATTTATATTTTTACTTGTCCATTATTTTAAGCTTTTACTTATCTAAGTTTTATGATTTTTTTTTTCCATTTCTCAAACATAAATCACTTTACCTCAAAACTTAATTTATTTTAAATCATTTTTATAAACACTCACTTATAATTTAACTCTTACTGAATTTATATATATATATATATATATATATATATATATATATATATATATATATATACACCAAATAGGGCTAATTTACAACTGAAAAATAATTTTATAATTGAACAGATAAGTACAGATATCCAAACCTGTAGAAGACGGTGACAGTGTTGCTGTTTGTGGGTGACATCCAATTTGAACCCTGCATTACAAGATGCAAATGCAACTACCAAAACAACCACCTTTTACTAGGGTTGGATTTAAATCCATCACTTCCCTAGTATATCAATTTATGTTGTTTCAACCTTTTAGGCTTAACATTCTTTAACATTTAAATTTGTCTATATCAATTTAGAAAAATATATATATATATATATATTAAAGATATATTTTTTCATGCAAAAATGGATGAAACTTTACACTCAAACAAATTTAATCATTTCCTAGTTCACAATCATAACAGTTTTTAGCAAATTAACCCTTTATGAGAAGTGGTGATTCGATGAATGAATGTGTTGGTGGTTTGTTGAAGTTAGGATTTTGATGGTGTAATTGGTTGATTGCTGTGTCATTAGGGTCACATCATGGGTGACTGTAGAGGCATAGCCATAGATTAGATTCCCCTTTTAGCAGAACCCTCTCTTTTTCTCTCTACCCTCCAACGTGCTCTCTTCCACACTGCACTGTACCCATTCCAAATTCTTCACTCTTTCACAATATCTCTCCAAATCACACTCTCCCTTGCAATCAAAATAATCAATTCAAAGGAAGAAAAACCAAATAAACACCCAAAATTCAAGATTTTCGGGGAAAATTCCAAGGAGCCATGGTTTCCCCCGAAAACAGCAATTGGCTCTTCGACTACCCGTTGATCGACGATGACATTACCGTCGGAGACGGTTCCTTCACCGTCTCAGCTTTCTCCTGGCCCCCACCTCCCTCGAATGTCAGGTACTCGTTCATTCCCCTAATTAGGGTTTCTGTTTCAATCTCAGACCCCTAATTTGTGTTTTGGTGATGGTGTCTGCTTCTAGTGTTGAAATTGATGCTTCACTCGTCGATTCGGATGGCCTCAAAGATCCTGCCTTCAAAAAGAGGTATACAATTCTCCTCCACATTTTCTTTCAAATAATCTAGAATTAAAGAAAGAAATATAACTCATAACACCATGCAATTGGCTCAATTAGTGTGTGGAACTGATTTCATGTCTGATTTCTGAATTTATTTATTCGGCTGAAGTTGGTTTGTTTTCTATAGAAGAAGATATATCAATCCAAAGAGAAGAACACATAATCCCCAGTTAGCACTTTATTGGTTTCATTTCCCAATTTCTGATGTTTGGCATGTGATAGAGTCCAACTTATTTACTTTGCCAATTTTTTTTCTTTTAGCTTTGATAACAATTAAAGACTGAAATTAAAGGGTTGGTCATTGATCAACTGACAGTGGGGAAGTAATATAATTAAGTGAAATAACTGTCCTATTGCGTATAGCATGTATGTTATTTTGCTTGAGTATAATGTTGTGATGTTTTCCCCTGTTTTCTCTAGCCACTCTCACTGTCTAGAGCTTAAAGATTCTGGATTCAATCCAGATGCTTATTCTTGAATGAAGTTGAGCTATATCTCTTGTTTATTCCTGTTGCAGGGGTAGATCTGATTCAAGTACTGCTTCTAGCTCTAAGGCGTGTCGGGAGAAGTTGCGTAGGGATAGACTTAATGACAAGTAAACTTTTGAATCCTTGCCATCTTCCTTTTCATAACTGTTTTGGGGGCTTTTGTCTAATACGATTGACATGCATAGATTTGTTGAATTGGGCTCCATCTTGGAGCCTGGAAGGCCTCCCAAAACAGACAAGGCTGCCCTTCTGAATGATGCCGTCCGTATGGTGACACAGCTGCGGGATGAAACCCAGAAGTTGAAAGACTCAAATACGAGTCTTCAAGAGAAGATTAAAGAGTTAAAGGTGAGACCTCAATTTATATTCAATAAGGACTTGTTTTGAAGGTTCTTATTCTAGGTCATTTTCATTTTCCTAAATTTTTTTGCCATAACAGTAGTACATTGCCCAGAGGGTAAGCTATATTGAATTTTTTAGCCGGACTCATCTAGGGGAATAAGACTCTGTTGTTATAGTAGTTTGTAGTAACTGTGATGGAAACATCTTGTAAACCAAACTTTACAAAATACTAACTTTTTAATTCCCATCTACTATGCAGGCTGAGAAGAATGAACTTCGTGATGAGAAACAGAGGCTTAAGGTAGAGAAAGAGAAGTTGGAGCTGCAGGTAAAATCAATGAATGCCCAACCTGCTTTCTTGCCACCCCCTCCTCCAATCCCTGCTGCGTTTGCTCCACAAGGTCAATCCCCGGGCAACAAGTTGGTGCCTTTCATCAGTTATCCGGGTGTTGCCATGTGGCAATTTATGCCTCCGGCTGCAGTGGATACATCACAGGATCATGTACTCCGTCCACCAGTTGCCTAAGTTGGCATTTGTACAATTATTTGGGCTTCCATTTTTTTGCCCAAAAGTTGTATTCATTTTACATAGCTAAGTATTCCAAGTAACTGGATTCAGAGGTGACTTTGACTGTATTTGGCATCTGATACTATTATGAAGTAATGGCTGGTATTTGCATGTAAATGTTAATAAGCATGTCTGGCTTTTTTAGCTGGGGCTTTAATCTTTGTTACTGGTTTTGATATAAACCAAGGGCGGAACCAAAATAATAATATTAAATAATAAAAGTTCAAGCACAGCAACTTGTTGTTTTCCTATTCTGTTTATGCCGCAAAAACAGTAAAAGCATGAATGCTTCTTTAGTTTTAAATTTGTAGCAGCCAGAGGCCACAATTTTAGGAGATAAAAAAATAAGGGAATAAGTTCTGACTAGTGGGAGCTATCCATCGTAACAATGGATGTCAATCGAGATGTCTGCGAATAAACCAATGCGTTAAAGCGAGATTTTATTTTTTCAGTGTAATGTAATTTTACCAAAACAAGATTTAAGTAAAAATTGTCTTTTGTTTACTTAACTTCCCATGGCAGTAGGTTTGTAAGTTATATCCGTTATTCTCCACCAAATGTTGTACTATTGTGTGGTTGGGAACAACCGGTGCATGCTATTATCTTATCGGGATAGGGTTTTGTTGATTAAAACAACCCTTTCATATCAGAACTCTTAACATCTTACAACTCTTAAAACCATAAATGGCATCTTCCTATCTCCACACAACTCATTTCCAATCTATCCAAATTTCCAAGCCATCTTCATGTCCGCTTCCATACTCCAATACTCAGATCACATCCATTTCATTTCCTACTCAATATCTATACAACCACTGCCACAGCTCCTGCATCAACCCATGTTCCTTTGTTCCACTCAAAGCTACATCCACTTCCATCCATTCCTCTCTTTCTTCCCTTAAACCACCTATCACAAAGGAGGAGGCCATACTTCAGGCCAAAACATCCCTTTCAACAACCTTAGAGAAACCCCTTAACAATCCCAAACTGATAGGCAAATTCAAGAAACTAAGGCAACCCAAGTTCCGGGTTGAAATTCCAGTCATTGATGACTCACCGGATTCACTGTCCCAACTTGCCCTTGATTTTTTTGGTGACTTGCCAATCAAAAGAAAAGGTTCTCCCACTAAGATCTTAATCCTATGGCCCGATGCTAGCTTGAAGGAATCTGCCACTGTTGCCTTTCAGTCTCATTCAACTATTGACCACATTGACATTCCTTCAGTGGCCAAAACAGACCCCAGAATCTTGAATTCTGCAGATGTCGCAATATTTCTGGCGCCTGATAGCTCCCAGTTGGCTTTGATAAAAAGAGTTAGTGAGGCCTTTTATACAAAGCCAGTGGTTTTGTTTAACCCAAAATGGGCATTTGAGGAAGAGAGCAACTTTGGTGATCTGAGTGGCTTTGTTGGGTCGTTTGAAGTGATTTATTCGTTTATGGGGTTGGAAGTGAGAGGGATCTTGAGCAAAAGAAAAGGAGTGGTTTTTAAGTGTGTCAGAGATGGGGTTGTGAGTGGAGAGAGATGGAACGTTTTTGTAGAAGAGGGAGAAGAATTGAAAGTGATTTCCTCATTCAAGGCCAGACCAAAAATTTCTGAAGTTGAAAATGCATTGTACAATCTGATGGCTATCAATTCGCCCATAACCAAGTCTGCAAAGTTCATCAAGGGATTGGTGTCCAATGTGACAGGGAGAAAGTAAATGGAGCAGAAGCATTGGTCTTCAAGATCTCTACTCAAATGAATTGTAAGAAGAACATATTAGCGAACATGTTTCAGTGATTGGAAGTGCACTAGTATGACCATTGTATGAAATAAACATATAGTAGCACACACCAATTTTGAAGGATAATTAATATTATTTAGAGGACTGTGCCTTAAGTTATTGATGGTGTGCGTGCAAGATACCAATGCCTGAACGTGGATTGCATGACAAGAAGCTCTGTGTTAGCTTGTTGTATTATATGTGAATTGAAATGAAATAGGATAAAATGGTCCTTTGATCTCGTTTGCCCTGAACTTTATATATCTCATCTTAAACTTTGAGCTCGAAGGTTTGATTTCTCATAAAGAGGAAAAAGAACAGTGTTGTTTTAATACATGTATATGATCTACAAATACTCATACTTACAATATGGATTGAAGAGGAAAGAATCCGAGAATTTCAATTGAAGACAGAGTTAAAAGAAATAAATTTTCAAAGCAAGAAAGGAGCATCATGGTCATCATTTTTGTCTCTTTGATGTCGTGGAAGGCCTGATGCTTGAAAGAACTCTCTCGTTTTCCTTTTCCCCCGGATGCAAATTCCATTTCTTACACTCATCAACGAGGTCATGTTTTCTTAAGATGTTAGCTATGATGCCCTAATGTGACAACTCTTGATGAACTTATCTGAGAAGTCAACATACTTCGTCCACAATTTCCTCAGTTGTGGAAAAGCTATTTCTAGCCATGGCTTTGCCCTGCCATTGTAATGGATGACACCAGCACTCTCAGCATCAACAAAGCTTGTATTTTCCTGATATCCCAATCCCAGCATATGCCAGAAAGGATCAATAATGTGGACATGGCCATGAAATGCTATCAATCCAGGAGGTAATGTCCCTAGCTGCCACAAACTCAGGTCTGATTTGATATTCTACATGAAGCAAAACAGAAATATCAATATTATATCCACTGTCACTCTGTGGAAAGTCAATTTTAATGACACATTTGAAATATCCTAATTTGAGTTTTTTCTATTTCATTATATTATCATGGTACAACAGAAGATATATATAGATATATATATACCTGTTCAACCCAGTAATGGTAAATATTGCTTATATTAGTCTTCCGCCAAGCCTCCAAATCGAAAATGTTCATGCCATAGGCCCAGGCACATTCATTGGGACTAAAATTTTTGGATATTAGAGGGTGGGAGAAGTTCAAATAGCTTTTCAACTTCTTTGACATCACAAACTTATCTTCTCCTGTACATGTTTCTACAGCTCCATTCACTTTTCCATTCATTTCAATGTCCCACAGAGGTGAAAGATCAGTTTGTACCACGATGTCGTCATCGAGGAAAACCACCTTGTTAAGACTTGGAAACAACTGTTGAGAAAAAAAAAAAAACATGTGGTAGTAAGCATCACAGTCACCAAAGACTTACCTGATTATGATCTATTGTATAAAATCTTTACTTGGTATACTATTCTTTTTCTTTTTTTACCTCTGGGAGATGTATCCGTATGTGGTTCATCACTGAATTATACTTGGGACTAAGTGCTTGCAGTTTGGCTGCAATAACTTTTGGCTTCTCAGTTGTATTTGCAACTATAGCTGATGAACCCCCTCTAAACTGTGACCTCACCTTTTGATCCTTCTCCATAGCTTCCAGAACAGGCACCTTTCCCTTTGTAAACCAATCAAAATGGTGCAATGCCTTCACCTCAATTATAGCAGGTGACAAAGAATGCAATGAGAACCAAGCCTGCATGGGGTAATAAGTTTTCCTGTCTGTAATTATGTGCAGAACAACCCTATGAGGTTTCAGAAAGTTGAAAACAAGCGATGTTGCAACCACTGATGCAGCCAGCACGTTGTCTGAGGCAAGGACAAAATGGAAGTAGGAATTGTCAACCAGGGCTGGGACTAGTTCTGCAGAGGGGAGCTGAAGGCGTGCTGCGGCGTTGTTGGTGTGTTCATTGGCCAAACTCAAGGAAAGGCAGTGAAGTTGTTTTGGTATACTGCTTGATGCTACATGTCGATACAGATATTCTTGGATCTTGGCCATTCTGGTCCTTTCTTCCATAAGGGCCACCTAGAAATGTTCAGATTGTGGTTAATGGAGAGTTCAACTTGGAGAACTCTAATAAATACATGAAATGAACTTTCTTCCTTTTTAAGAGAATGGTACCATTTCTCGAAGTTTAATTGCAAATGTCTTGGCATCATATCCACCATTCTTCATTTCAGTCATGAACTCTGCTAAGGTTTGTGGAATATCAGACCTACCCTGAAGTTCATGTTTGCCAAGAGGTTCATCTAATGTTTGGTATATCACTTCTGGGACCTATCAAAAGCCATGTAATTATTCTCAGTCACCAATGGAAATTAACATCAATCAAAAGTATAAAGCATTAAGAAGGTGATAAATATAATTAGAAGAGTTCAGGAGCTTACAGTTGATTCAGACCGTCTCCCCAAAATCCTTGGTCCTAGTTTTTTTCCTAGGCAACCTACGAATATGATTTGAAAGTAAATCAAAATGTCAAATATAATGATATAACAAACATATTTTCTGAAATTGAAATTTCTAGCCGTAAAATTCATGTACATGGTTGAAAAAAGTCAGGTTTTCTTTACTTTCAATAAAAAATAAAGCCAAGAATCTATGGTTTCCTGATTCTCAAGTTCATCCTTTTTCATTGTGTCTTTAAGATCAGGAAGCCTATCAAGTGTGCACGTGAACTGGTACTGTAATATACCTTATCTACACTTTAAAATGGAAATCTTAAATGGATGGTCAGATTTGCCCCGACAAGAACTGTTAACAAATTCTATCCGCCTATGCAATACAAGATAGATAAGGACCAATTCTCACAAAAGGGATGATATAAAGAAACTCAAATAGTAGACTTACTTAATAGTCTAATGCATCTCTTATCAGAGATTCACAGTTTCCACATGGATCTGTTGTAGGCTGGTTAAGATAATATATAGATAGATAAATATTTCTGATGTGTACACCAACAAAGTTTTAAAAGACAAACATACAAATCTATATGTATCTTTTCCAAAATGTGGCAGGTTCCCTTAATTTATCAGAAATCTCGTTAGTTACAAAATTTTTAAATCAAAGGTCGGTGAAGATTTGACGATTTGTTCGAGGAGTGCTAAACAGTTATTTAAAATTATTATATTTCAAAGCTGTGAAAAATAGTAATATGCTTTGATATATGTGAAATTCATGCACTATCTACCCTTGCTGCTCTTCCACCAGTGCACCTGTTTGTGTCTTTCTGTTCATGCCTGCATGTGTTTTTCTTTATGATCTTATATGTGTGAATGTGAGTGCATGTGACAGAGAGAAGAAGGACCGGATAATGTACCTATGGTAGAGCATTTGTTTTCTCCATCAATGCCATCCACTGCTGTTAAGACAAACACAAAACGAAGAAGAAAAGTGAAGAACAAGAGAAAATAGAAGAGCATCCGATAAGAGACCCTTCTTGATGCAACCTTCACTTTGATAAACTCCTTGAACCCTTTGCTTGGAAACACAGTGACATGCCTCAAACTAGGAGATATGTGCAGCTGCATATTGTGCTAATAATACAAAAGAAGAAAACAGCAATAAAATAACAACACAATGAGGCAAGGCAAAACCAAAGGGGGCCCTGAGTTCCTCCTCTTCAGCTGCTATAGTCCTTATTTCATTTGACAATTCAACAGCAGAGGAGAACTGCAAGAACCCTTGTGAGGTTATGGTGTAAAAGGAAAGGCTTTGGTAGCCCTTAAGGTTGCTATCTTCCACCTAACCTTGCTTAGCATTTGGGTCAGGCATGTCAATGGTGTTTTGAGGTTTTAATATTTTTATCTTTATGAGATGAGAACTGAGGTGGTTGTTAAGGAGAAAGAGACATGGGACTAATAGGGAGGGTGTTGTTTGGTTCAAGTTTTGGGTACTGGCTTGGTTTTGAAGGAGGGAAGTTTGAGGAAGAAAAGTAAAGAAAATTAAATTTGAACATTGTGTTTGTTTGTTTGTTTGTTTGGTGTATAGTTTATGTTTTGGCTTTGCCTCCACATGAAGCTTTTTAATTAGTGTATAGAGTTTGGAGTTTGGACTGTGACAGAAAAAAAAGGACTTGTGTATAGAAAATGACTAATGCTCTCTCTCTCTCTCTGAGGTGGGGTTGAGATGTCGTTGTTGGAGTGAAAATTCAGTAAACCTTATTTATATTTCTCTTGGAAGCTTATGGAAATATATGGTAGTTCAAACCCTTGTTAGGCTTTTATTAGCAAAGGGGTTATTGGCAATTAGGAAAACCTGCTTTGACCAGATTCAATGTTGTTGATTTGTCTGTAATAAATGGTGTACGGGGAATGATTTGGATTTTGCATTTGGTGCAAGAAATTGTGTCTCATCATTTTTCAACTTCATTATCATCAATTCTATCTGCTCATAATGGTCCATGGCCTAAGTAATACACAAAATATTTCATTTCTTTCCACAAAAGAGCAACAACTGCTGAAAACCTCAATGACTCTTAATTTGCTTGCAAACCTTGTGTTTAAATGAACTTAAGGAATAGTACCAATGCAAAAAAACTTAAAAGAATGGTATTATGTGATTTTAATACTTCATTTTGAACAATGCTTTTCATAGGATAACTTTATAAAAAAAAATTTAACCAGTTAATTATGTCTTTAGTCCATAAAATTTAGGATAAATTTCTTTATAGTTTCCATTTTTTTAAAAGAACGTATTTTATTTTTTAAACTTTAAAAATACTATTGCAATATCTCTAAATTATAATTTATAGGCTAAAATGTTTTGAAATTAAGTATTTTTTAATTAAAAAATTATTATTTTTAAATATTCATTGCAAATTTTTAAAAATCTCTAAATTTTATTTTATGTATTTACTTTTCTTTTACATACTTTACTAATTATTTTCTTATATATATATATGCACGCGTGCCTGGGAATCTTCACTATTGCAAGAATTAACAATTAGCATTACTATCTATATGTATGGAAATGCATGCAATTTTAATTTAACAAAACAATGAAATATAAGCCTACACAAGACAACAGTCAACCATTATTTTATTGTAGAAAGTATATTAAATATGACTAACTCACTTATAAGTGGATTTGTTGAGAGTAGTATCATTATCTTTCTCATCTAAAGAAATCATACCAATGCAAGTGTAAAATCTAAAAACCACTTCATGTAATGTAATGCATGATGAAGTTGAAACTCTCATCTTTATATCAATTATAGCAAATACTAAAAGAATTCAATACATATCTTATAAGATTGTTTTGTTTATATTTATTTTTTATTATACACTTTTTATTATTATTAACTATTCTTAAAACATGCATAAAATGCCTTTTTAAACAATTTTTATCATATATTTTTCAAATTTTTCTATTTTATAGCATAGTTATAGGAAAAGAGTGATCAAATATACTTTTAATTAATACGTTTAAAATTTTAAAATATTTTTATAAGATTTAATAAAAAAAGTTAAAATATATGTGTCCATGTATGCGTACATACAAGCAAGCGTGCGTGCAATCACTCAATATAATTGTCAATCTTCATCATTGTAAAAATTAACAATTATATTCATGCAATTTTAATTTAACAAAACAATAAAACATAAGTCTATACAAGACACAATAAACCATTATTTTATCATAGAAAATATATAAAATGTTAACTCACCTTAGATTTGTTTTGTTGAGAGGAGTATCATCATTTTTCTCATTTAAAAATTTCATACTAATGGAAGTGTAAAATCTAAAAAGCATTTCATGTAATGTAATGGATGATAAAATATTTTAAAATAAAAAACATTAAATTATTTATTTTATTAAATAAATATTAAATTATTTTTATTTATTAAAAATAAAATTATCTAATTAGAAAATGATGCAAAAGATAATTACTAGATATCTATATCTAATGATATAGATATTTTAATTGAAACACTTTTTGATAATTCATGTATCAAAAGAGAAATTGACAAAATCCCACATTTGACAGGGAGACAACTGTGCAGAGACACATGTATGCAATATTTACTACTTATTGTAATCATGACCCATGTTTTGTCTCCCTATTCTTCCCATGTGCAACTTATGCTTAAAATAATAGTTTCAAGTTAATTCAGGTTCAAATTATTTTAAGTAACTTTCATTCATTTATTTCTATTTATTTAAATATATAAGATTCAAATTTCATACACCAAATTGAGGCATGTATTTAATCACAACCCCCTGACATAAGAGTAGTTATAATTTCATACACCAAATTGAGGCATGTATTTAATCACAACCCCCTGACATAAGAGTAGTTATAATTTCTTTTTATAAAAGTTTCCTGCTCATTCTTTTATGGGTTAAATATATTTTAAGCTTTTAACATTTTAAAATAACTATTTTATGCAGTAACCATCATAAATAACAATAATAATAATATAAGTGACAGAGATATAAATAAAAACACAGTTTTTGTTAACATCATTATTCTTTCAATATTGATTATGAGCATTTATAAAAGATAAATTTTAAAAAACTATGATATTAAAATATAAATATGAGTAATAAAAACACTATTTTAGTTGTTTCAAATTAGCTTTTAAAATATTTTTCAAATTAATAGTAAGCTTCTATAATAAACAAAATTATTTATTTAAAATTGTAATATCATCCACTCTTACCAGACCAAAAACATAAGTTATTATAAAAAAAAAGTTTCTTCTAACATTTTTAAAAGTAGAATCATTGATAGTAAGACCGACATTAATTCTCTCTTAACATATTTGAATAGACAAAATTACCAAATCATCTAATATTTGTAGTGACATTGATGATTATAGATCAATTTTATTAATTTCAGTTGAGTACATCAATTTTATTAATTTTAGTTTTGAGAAAACTTATTTTAAGTGATATTATAGTTACCAAATTTGGATCGAGTTTGTTGGCTCCAATGTTTTTTTCTCATTTTGATGTATTTTTTTATATTAATATCTAAAATAAAAAAAAATTATTTATTAAAATAGACAAATTCTGTCAACTAGATAGTAATGGAAATTAATGAATCTTTCTAAATAGGCATGATTTCAGGCTGGTCAAATACAAGTGACATGCTTAAAATTTCAATTAAAGACATTTATGAAAATCCTTTCTCTCTCTCCAATCATCTTTTAATTATTTGAAGCTATGTTTGTTACCTTTAACAAAAATTAATAATAATAATAATAATAATAATAATAATAATAATTATTATTATTATTATTATTATTATATAATAATTAACAAAACTGTAACAAAAAATTAAGTCATACAAATTGATTTCAAATTAAAACAAAATAATACAATGATAATAATAATAATAAGAAGAAGAATAATAACTTTAATTAAATTCATATAAATTTAATTAAAATAATAATAATTTTAATTAAATTCATACAAATTTAATTTAAATGATAATAATAATTATTGAAACAATAATTATAATTAAATTTATACAAATTAAATTAAAATAATAATAATAATCTTTAGGGATAAGGATGATAATAGTAATATTCTAAAAAATCTAATTAAAATAATAATGATTATTATAATAATAATAATATAATAATAACTTTTATAAATAAAGAAAATAATATTTAATAATTGTTAGTATTCTCACAATACTAAATGGATTTGATGAAGCCATACAAGACAAGTTCAGCTAAGCAATGGCAGCAAGCAAGCAATTGGATTTTGGTCTTGATTTGGTGTGAGTGTGTTCGACAAAGAACCTTGACATAAGTGAAGAAGGAATCCAGTAACACATGGTCAAAGTGATTCAATCAAAATAAAATTAAGGTTTTAACTTTGGGTAAAAATCAGTTTTGGAAAAATGAAACAGTGATGAAATATAAATTGATTTCAAGTCAAGTCGAATCAGTTTATTCGACTCCTGACGTAACTGAAATAACTGTTTTCGGAAAAACTGAATTGGCGCCTCTTCTCCTATAAAAACTGTGTTACTTCT
>Ga0209489_101337_pt1 | contig 50413 bp, 21 predicted proteins | sample SiratrowhiteBW_FD_187527 | JGI IMG/M metagenome (GOLD analysis project Ga0209489, IMG submission 187527) | Root nodule microbial communities of legume samples collected from California, USA - Siratro white BW (SPAdes) (version 2) | ecosystem: Host-associated > Plants > Roots > Nodule | place...
TATATATATATATATAATATAGTAAATAACTTTTTTATAATTGTTACAGAATTCAGACTTCACGTTAATAAAACTATATATTAATTTAAAAAAAATTGTCTTTTGTATGTGTATGTTTCTACAATTTTATACTAAAGAATATCTTGCAATTAAACTAACACATCCTCAACTATAAACAAAATATATGTTTTTACAATTTTATCAAAAAGAATCTCTTGCAATTAAACTAACACATCCTCAATTATAAACAAAATATATTAATATTTAAGAATTAACTCATATTTACAGTAATTATGTTTACATAATAAGCTATATTTAAAAATAATAATAAATTAAATGTGTGATGAGATGTTAACATTTCTTTATATCACTTGGTTATTTTAATTAATATTCATGTTATGTTTGAATTTAGATTATTTCTTGGAGTTTAGTGATGGTATAATATAAAAAAATACATTTTTAGTCAATTATAACTTCTATTAATTTTTTATCAAAGAAATACTAATATAAATTCATTTAGAAGAGAACAAAGAAGAAGTAGATTAGAAGTACATAACATAAAGAACATGATTTTCTAGAAAGTGATCATGATTTCTTTTCTTAGCTTCATATGAATTATATTTTGAGTTATTATTTTCTATAATCAATTTTATGTCTATTTTTATTGTTATATATGATTACCTAATTAGTAAAATCCTGATTTTTCCTTTTCTTAAAAAGAAAATTAAGGTATTTGTGAAAAAAAAAATAACTTAAAAAAGTTAGAAAAAACTTAATTGAATATATGTGCTTGTTTATTAAAGAAGATTTTTCTTAACTTAAATTTAAAAATATTTTAAATAAAAAATATTTAATATTTTTTAATACTTTATTGTTAAAATAAATATCTACACTAACAACTTTAAATAATGTAAATCCACTTTATATTATAATATTTTAACATAAATTTAAAAGAGCGAAATAATTTTTCAGTTTAATTTATTAAAATATTTCTTTAAAAATTATATTAACAAAAAAACAGATAAAAGCAGAAATAATTATATGTAATAAAAACAAAAATAGTTGTATAAATGGTTATTGTTATGATTATGTACAATGGTCTTCTTTTTATTGATAAGTAACCATTTTAGTTGAAATTTCCGTCTTTTTTTTTTAAAACTACCTTAGAATATATAAAAAAAATGTAAAATGTGAAAAGTTAAAGGTACATGTCAATTATGCTTCCTAACTTGTAATAAAATATCTTATCATTTATGAATTTATATAATAACTTATAATAAAATATTAAATTTAAAAAAATACTCAATTTATTATTTTACATGTTATATTATTTATTAAGCAATTTCTTATATTATATATTAGATGAAACACTTACATTTTATATCATTTATTATTTTCACAAAAGTTATCATCTTAGATACAAAATATAATCATACTTTACACTTTAATACTTAATGTTGGACTCCTACCTTATCAAACACAACTCAAAAAACCAGTTCCTCCTTTTATTAACGTAGCTTAGTCTACTAGATATTTTAATTTGTCTTCTACTGTATTTTGATTTGTCTTGTCTAGTGTGTCAATCTATTTCTTTTAAAATAAAAAACAAATAATTGAGTCTATCCTTGTTATATTATAATATTTTTAAATACCTTTTATGCTTAAAAATTCAAAATATATGTTTATTATAGTTAGTTTATTCTATAAAGTGAAATTTTTTACTTTTAATATAAAAATTTATATTTAATTTAAATGTAGGTAAAGTTATTGGGCAAAATGTCAATTTTCTTCCTTAAAAAAATATAAGATAAAGACAGATCTTTAAAAGAAATTTTATGACATTTAGGTTTTAATAGTTTTCTTCATTTGATGAGGTTGATTCTGAAAATTCTGTGTCAATTGCTTAGGTAAGAACAGTTCTTTTTCCAAATAGCCACACATCTGATCATGCTCAACTAAATCACACAACACAACCTTTTATATGCCCTTATTAAACATAACTACTTTAGAATGAACCAACATTTAGACTGCTTTAATCATGATTTCTGAGAAGAACAAAGACATAATTGCGTGGTTTTGGTTTTTAAGGATGTCAATGAATAGAATAAAAGGAATTTGCACTGCAATATGTAAGGCTGCCAAATGAAACATTGAACAGATTGAATTTGAAACTTCTGAACCGGACAAAGTGAGCAAATAAGAACCATCTTTTTTAAATATTAGACAAAACTGGATTTGGAAACCTATTTTGTTCATTTGACTAAGGTTTGGTGACAAGCTTAAACAGAAGAATTGATATGCTCAAAGGAAGAAAAGTAAAGGACAAAAATTCAAAGATCCATTTTACCACTAAAAAGTCAATCTAAGTCCCCAGCACAAGAATTGTTTTCATAGAAAGTGAACACTTTTGAGCATCCACATGCGACTGCCATGTGTAAAGAAGCATTTTATAATTCTTATTAGAGATAATGACAGATAAAGACTTTGACCAGAGATAAAAATGAGAACACAGCTAGCACGTGAAACAACATTTGATGACAGTACAAATTCAAAAACAAATCTCATTGTTTTGAAAAACTATTATTAAAAAGATTTGTCTGTATGTCCAGGACCCTTTCATTAGCCGACAAGAACGGCATCATATTGGTCAAAAGTGGAGTGCATCAATGTCCATTATTACGCCTGCGTTTATCCTAATGATTGTTATTATCAGAACATGGTCTTTGACCATGTTAAGATTTTACATTTTGAAACATAAATTTGGAACAACATATGATAGTTCTTTACAATTTTCATCAATTGTTGTCTGCATGATGATAATTTTCCAAAGTAAATCTTTGAACCAGGTGTCAAGTTATACATGCAAAACTATTTTTGACATAGGAAACAGTTGCATCACACACCTATAATTTCCTTTTCACAAAAAGAAAGAGAAAAACAAAATTACCAATGCTAAATTACATATAAGCAACAACCATAACACCAGAGTGAGAAAAGAATACAAAAAATAGGATTGAAAATGAATCACCGCACTTGCCACTTGCATCTAACTGTTGAAGGACAGAAAGAAAGCAGTAAATGCTCAAATAGTTTAAAAAACATGTTCTGAAAGGCCTGCTGAAGTGACTTCATTACCAGAATTCTGGCCTATGCAGCAGCCACTGAAGGTTCCTGCATAAATGAATAAAAAATATATTATCTTCTACTCATTATTCATTTTCCTTAACAAAAGAAAAATTACGGGTTTAAAATTTGACAAAGGTTTCTTCCACTTCTTTAAGTGTTTTTGATATGGTTCTCCAGTTACGAAGTTTCACCTCGATAATCTATATAAAAAATCCGAATAAATGATTAAGATAGATTATCAAGATATAACTTGAATTATGTTTGGAAAACAATATCAGAAATACTTACAGAACTATGTCCTAGTTCAGTGCTTAAATTTCTCTTATCTTTATTACTAACATAGCAAAAGCATATCAAACCTTTGATGTCAAGTTTGAAACAGCCAAATTAAACTTTTCTCTAGTTTTAGTACTTGCAACATGTCCAGCCTTTGCCACCTTGCTAAAAGCACCATTTAACCATGCTGTTCCAGCAGTCACATATCTGCATCAGATGAGGACCACCCATTAACAAGTATACCTTATTATCATCATCCAAATAACACTCAAGGAGCATCATGCATATTTCATTTCTCTCCAACCTGTAGTTAATCCATGTAGGAACTAAAGAAATTTCTAAATTTCATTATACTTTGTATTTCCTGGCTGAATCTCACCACAAACTCATCATAATTTCATGGAGAAATCCAAGAGCGGAAATGGAGATCATGCATCATATGCAACCATACCTGCTTGTTTTGACAGCCGATCCAGTGTCATTCAGCTTCCTCTCCGCTGCAAATATTGCTGCCATTGTTTTATCTGAAACATGAAGCCTCTCATCCACAGATTTGACTTTCTGATTCACTGCAGCAATGCCTACTGTCAATTTCTCAGTCAGTCCAACTCTCTTGTCAAAAGAAATGACCTTTGCAGATGCATTGGCAGTCAATTGATGTTTTTCGTCAAATGCTTTAGCTTTGTTCACGGCGTCCTGTCTTATTGCTGAACCTTTTGCCAGCATACTTGTAACTGCATCTTGTGCTCTAGTAAGGTAGATTCTTCTATTGTTGGGGCTGGCTTTCCCTTCCTGAAACCGATATTAGCAGACCGTGAACTCAATCAGATAAAAACGTTAACAGTTCTAGTAATTATTGCCGAGCTACAAGATTAACAGAATGAACCGCTGAAGATTACAAGGAAAAGATGCAAGGTTGACACATTGCAAGAAGCCTCAAAATTTAGATGCAATTGACGTAACTTGCTACAAACAAAATATCATGACAGGGACTTTCTTCTTTACTACTTTCAGAATGCAAAGTCCAGTAATCTGGTATATTCAAAACACACTCCAGTGAACTAACATAGCCCTGGGTATAATATAAATAATTTCACCGACTTTTTAGTCTACTCCAGATGCCAATGAAGCAAAACTCATGGGAAGAAAAAGATCATGCGAAATCTTAATAAGGTTTCTGGTTTTACCTCCATATCTGTAGAGACATTTTCAGAAGGAGCAACATTTATAGCATTTTCCACCAACATTACTTCCTGCATAAATTGCTTCTGATAAGCACTAAATTTTATGTCAATAAATGCATGTATGATATTATAGTTCTCAGAATTTTTACCTGCGTCTCGCGATTTGGTACATAGTTCTCAGCTGGAGTTATCCTCACAACTTGGTCTACTATTGTTGCTCCCTGAGAAAAAGACAACAAAAAGTTTACTTGCACAAGCCAAAAACTGCAAAGACACATATAAGATTTACATCTTCCCAAAACTTAATATCAAGACCAACTTCTTATGATGCAATATGAAAACAGGCCAGAGAGGGAAAGGGAAAGGAATTGACTCGACTAATACAGATATTCAAATAGACATTGCGAAGGAAATACAGACCTTTATAATGTGAAAATGGTTAGGCTCTCTCATTCGTAATTTTAATGTTCAACATATGTGTTTTCAAATTAAAATGCTATGATGCTAACAGCTACTGAAAGTTTAAAAATACAACACAACAACTTCCATATGCTTGCAATCTTCTTTAACATAAGCTGTATAATGGCATGTTGATTCTAAAGGATTTCACTTTAAGATTTCCTTCTAGAGTCACTCTCCTTCCATTTCTTAAGTGAGCTGCATTAAGTGAAAGCGGACCCTTTCAACAATCAGTTAGCAAACACTTCCAGTACACAATACCTAGCATCTACCATTATTACAAATCCAACTCGATAATCTACCACAGCTCCAACAAAATCATAAAAGGAAAAGTGGCATTACCGATAACAATAATGCAATTTCAAGTGCCTTGGGATCTTTAAATGTCACATATGCAGTCTTTGATTTCCCATCTTCACTGCAACAAAACACACAACACAATAAGCAATCATAATACAGCTTTGACTTCCTTCAGCTGGCTTGGAAAAGTAAAAAAAAAAAAAGTCGTAGCTTCAATAACTGAATTCAAGGCAGGGATTGTTTGAACTTTAAATAAACAAGAAGAGTTCATATCCTAAAGTAGAAGACTTTGAGTTTATCTTCCATTACGTTGCTTAGATTAAGATAAGGTAAAAATAACAGAAGATTAATGCACTGTGACAGCGCAGTTTACCGCACCAGCTTAACTTATTAAAAAGTTATACCCTTAGCTCTCCTTCTTTGTTTCATTTTCCTTTAATTAATACAACTTGTTTTCATTAAAACCAAAACTAAGAGCACCCCATGATTTCTTCTCTGAATTTTCCAACCCCTTCGCCCCTTTTTTTCCCTTTCTGAGCACCCTTCAATCACAGCTGGGAGGATTAGAATTTAGAACTAGCAGAAACCCAATTCAAGTAGCAAAAAAAAAAGGCAAACAAATATTGGACCAAAAACCACCCACCTCAGGATCTCAACATGCTCAATTTCGCCAGAAAAGGAGAAGAACTCGTGAATCTCTCTCTCACCAGCTAGATCTGAAAGCTGCTTAACTTGAACAGTCCTGGTCTGCAATAATCAACACCCACAAACAGAAAATCAAATAATGCTCCAACCCCAGCAAGGAAAGGGTGAAAAGACAGGATTTTGAATTCAAAGAAGAAGAAAGAGCTTGTTACCTCAGTTGCCTGCATTGCGATTTACACAGCGGAAGCTGTTTCTGTTGAGAGAGCAGAGTTGTGGAAGAGAGAGAGAAAAGGGTGGAGAGTGTTAAGTTCTTGGGAGTGGTTTTGTGCCACCGAATAGAGTTTGTATTGAAGAAGAACAGAGAGAAAAAGAGAGAAATAACAGAGAATGTGTGATGTTTAGAATGTAATCATGTTCCAGCTACCTCGTAAAGACCAGAAAGAACAATGCAGTGATTCTCACGTAAATTCCACAATTGTCCCTTTAAAGTTTTGGCCATTAACTTTTTTTTATTATTCAAACAAAAGTTAATTTCTATGTAAGAAACAACAATGCATTATTTTAAAATAACTGTTACTATACAGAAACATAAATTTACAATGCATAATAATTTATAATTAAATGAGGAAAAAATTATATTATAACTGCATAAACTATTTATTCTTAAACTTTGGAATAAAATCATGTGAAGATTCTTCTAATAAAAAAGTATGGGTTGGCTTATATGTTAACCTTTACTTGGTAATACGGGTCCACGATTTTCAATGTTAAGAAGGCAATAAGCCATTCAAATTGGGTAAAATTTTAAGTAATTTGTAAAGGCTTTATTAGGTTTAAGTTATTTTGTGGTTAATAGACTAAAAAATCCCTAGATAATTTTTCTCAATTTCTTAAAAGAAAAAGTAAATATTATTAAATGTGATGGGCTTTTGAAATAATTATATTCATGAAATTTAAATTTAAAATATTAATATATTCCTTATATGATATAATTCTAATTTACATTTTAACTAAATTAATGAGATTATATTAATATCATTTCTAATTCATTTCATATGTTATATAGAAAACTATAAATTTAAGACATAAGTCTTATTTATTATAATGTCTTAAGATAATATAAAAATTTGAAATTTACAACCTTAAATCTTAAAGAAAAATTTAGCTTTTTTAAATAAACTCTAAATTATAAGAAATAAAAAGATTTTCTTAAAAAAATATCTTTTTTCAAATAATTTATAAAAAAAGTTATTAGAATATAATTTATAAGACTTTAATATTGTAAAATAAATGTACATGAATTTAATGATGTAGTAAAGTGAGATTTAAAAATAAATAAATTAAAACTTTTTGTCTCATAATCTCTAATGAGAGTCTAACAGATTAATAAATTAATTTTGGTAGGAAAAAGTATGGGTGTTATATTTTAAAAAATATAGCAAGTGTGATTGAATTTATTATGAAGATAGAATTTTCAACAAACAATAAATAGGAGAAGGAATCTAGTTCACCAAGTGGCTGCTTATACACCAAATAACCAACACCATTAAATCATTGGTATCTTAAGATAGAATGACACCATCAATGTCCTTATCTAGAGTCGTGTGAGTTGGGACTACTCATACATAGTGATGTTAATACACATAAAAATCATGTTTAATAAAAACACCATTTTAATATTTGTTTAGTGAAATTTTACAATAATCATGTTAGTAAGTAATGAGTGATACGATATAACTTAAGTGGTATAGGTATTAAGTATTCAGAAATAGTTCATATAGAAGGAAATTTGTATTTAACATTAATTTCTAGTTTAATAAGTTTGGAAAATGTTGGGGAGAGAGAAAGAATTCTATAAGATTGTATTTGGTAAAACAATTGTAGAAATATAAATAGACTTAAATATAGTTTTAGTTTATTAAAATTAACAAGTTTTAATTTTAGTTTCTATGAAGAGAGTCGTTTTTCCTTCCATAAAATTTGAAATATCTATCTTTAATCTTTGTAAAGTATCTAAATTTTAGTTTTTGTTCATATAAAAAAAATATTTTCATCTCTTAAAATTTTCAAAATCACTATTTTTTTTAATCTCTAATATTCATTTTAAAAAAAATGCATAGCATTTATTTTATAAATTTTAAGAATAGTTTTAAGATGTTAAATATTGGCATTCTATCACAACATTAACACTAATATGTGTCATTTAGAATACTTTTGTTCATATATTAACTGATATATATTATTAACAACCAAAAAAATAATTTTTTAACTTTACAAGGACTAAAAATAAAGAAAAAAATTATGGATCACAATCAAAACTCATTAATTTTAATTTATTAAATATACGTATATTTATATTGTTAACCGTTCATTTTATTTTCTCTTCTTAAAAAACGAAGATACAAGCATTTCTCTGGGTACAGAGCCTTCGGGAATTCTTAAGTTCTAAATTTCGAAGAAACTCCTTATGCAAATACGAATAATACAAGCGCATTTTTCTTGGGTCACTTATCTCCGACTAATCATTTGTTACACTTTTAAAAAAATCAATTATAGAATAAAAATTCTTTTATAGGAAATTATCTTTTTTAAGATATTCATTTTTTCGTATTTAAAATGAGTACATTTTTTTCCTTTGAAATTGAAAGATGAAGGTACTAACTTAGAGTTCATTGTAATATAAATAATTTTTTATAATCTATTACTTATATGAAATAATAGATTAGTTCTAAAAATAAGAATTTAAATAAGTTTGAAGAGGTTTTTAAGGATAATTAAGGAAATAATTAAAATAATATGTTGTTTGGTTTTTTTCACTTAAGTTATTTTCTTATGATGTCAATAATATCTCACATTTCGTTTTAATAATGTCTAACATTTCTATTATAAAATTATATTGAGAAATTATAAAAATTTCATCAAGATGAGATTATATTTTGGTCATACAATCATATTAAGTCTATTAGTTTTCAATCTCAAATCAATTACACCACAGGTTTTCTATAATAAATGTCGCCTTATTATGATATCTAAGATATAAATACTTTCATTTAAACTTTTTGAAAATGATAATTAACAACCCCAAACATCTATAACACTTTCAGTAAAATGAAGTTTGTTCTCAGTTATTTTTTAGAAAACAGGATTAGATATTGAATATCTTTTCAGAACTAACTCTTGATACCAATTGTTAGTAAAAGAAAATAAGTTCAAGAAGAAGTGAATTGACTATACTAATTTTAGAAAACCTTTAGAATGAATCTTTAAAGAATTAATCAATTTCAGAATTTGATTATCTCTACTTAAACTTTTCAAAAATCATGAGAACTAAGAATAAGATAAAAAACGCTTGCAAAAGTAGTATAAGGAAAGAGAAAGAAAAAAATATATACACTAGTTCACTATTTTCCAAGAGTTATATCTAGTTGCTCAATTACACCAACCAAACTCACGCTATGAAAATGTTATTACAAAACACTTCCAATACAAGCAACATAAGAACTCAACTCTTAAACCTTACAAGAGTCAATCTCAACACCAATCATCCTATTACTGAATCGTGACTGAAAATCTTATCTAGAAACAACAAAACCACACAAAGAATTGAAAGATACAATGAAACGAATCACCTAAATCACAATAAACAAAGTAGTATCAGATTTTCAGGTGAAAGGCAAAGTGTCTCTTTCACTCAAAAATGATCTACAAAACACTCAAAGAAAAGTTCTAAGAAATGTTTTCTAGCTCAGTAAGACTCTCTCTCAGTTTAGAAAATAATTATAAAACTCAAGTTTCAAATTTAGTGTCAAATGAAATCAAAAGGAGAAACTTACATAGATTTTAGCCTGTCAATTTTAATGGGTTAAAATTATGTTTTAATATGTTAATTTTACTAACTTGTGAAAAGAATGGATTAAATTGATATTTTAATTTGTTAATTTGTTAAAATAGAATGTTAAAATCATTATGAAAACACACAAAATTTTAATATGTTAAAAACTCATTTAACATATTAAAGTTGTGTTAGGTATTCAAGTGTGAGTCTAAGTGTCACAGTAGGAATGAGAAAGTTGAGCAACATATAAGAAATAAGAAAGAAAACCCACAAACCTAATACCTTAAGGTTTTAGGTTGAAGGTGGTGTTATTCCCTTGTATGTGTCTGGCTTAGTTCTCATTCTTATTTGTCTCCTCAATATTTCTCCCCTCATATTTTCCTAAACAAAAGCAAAATTCCTTCTAAATAATTAAAAATATCTTCTCATTAAGATAATTTCAAAAGCATTTTAAATAACTTTCTTATAAGCAATTAAAGATCAAAGAAAATTATATACACACTAAAACAAATACACACATTAATAATATCTAAACTTCAATTTAAGTTTTCAAGCTTCTAGGTGAGATTTGATTCATTAAATATATCTGAGCACACCAACAACTTCATCCCGTGTCTTGTAGAGATTATTTAACATACATATAATTAATTAGATAGTCTTCTAAATAATATGATGTCTTAAACTTTAGAAGATTGTATTTTTTCATGCTCGTACACTAGATGAAAAGGTTAGTCTATCCAAATATAATATTATTTATTATCATACAAGAATTGACAGATCTTACTAATATTAAACTAGATTATTAAAATTAGACTATTAAAATTGAACTATTAAGAGTAGTCCATGTCCAAATATAACAACCTCTCCTTTTTTAATAATAATAAATAATATTAACTTTGTTATAAAAACACATGTTATCATCAAACCATTCAACACTCTCATTTTAACTTTTCAAAAATAATATTTGTAACATCTATTTATGATTTTTAGTAAAGAACTAAAGTAACAAAACTTGAACATTTAGGACAAAACTTTTTATATTAGAGTTCAAACATATTTTATTTTTTTTTAACTCAAGTTTTCCAAAGAAAGTATTACCACAAAAAGGCATAGAATTAGATAATAAATAATCTTTTAACTATTTTAGAGCGAAAAAGTTATTAAAACATTATTAGAGCTTAAAAGATAAAATTAAAGCATATTGAATATAGGAATAGGATTTAAATAAATAAATATTTTATCCGAACTTACACAACCAGTATCATATCACAAAGATATTAGAACATAAATATATCAAAACTACACATACATATACATACATAGAGAGAAAGTCAATATTATTTGAAAGAAGTATTAGAAAAAATATACACGTGAATGGACAAGATGCTTATAAAAAAACGGAATAAATATTATAACAATTCTATTGAATCTTATGCATAACAAGTAAAGAATAGGTCTAAGTAAATAAAATAAAAACCATTTTTGACATTTCTTCCTTTTTTGTCACTGCAAAAGGTGGTGTGACAAGACCAACCATGGCACAGGTGCGACATTTGGTCGATAAGTTGATCAGATAAAGATTGTTAATAAGTATTTGTAGGTTTTCTATGTGGTTAAGGTGTTGTGAAGAATTTGACAATGGTTCATCTTAAGGTTTAAGTTGAGGTTGAGATTGTTGTGTGAGGCAGAGTTCAAGTGGAGAAACAAGAATAATTATTTGGGAAGTTTAACAATATCATAAATTGATAGATTGGTTGTGATTTGTTTTAGTAAGTCTTATTGGTTTTAATAGTTAATTCTAGTGAATTATTAGTATTTTTGTTAGTGAATAAATGAGTTAGGTTTATTATTATTATTAAGCCCACTAATTAAGTCTTATTAATATTTTTTTAGACTACAATGTGACACACCAGCTTCCATCTCTTCATATTTTTGGGCCGGTTTTCATATTCTGAGTAAAATTCTCAATTTCCTTGATTTTCTTATTTTTGCCTCTTTCATTTTTTTTTTCTCTCTATAAAATTTATTACCGTAACATACTATTGAAGATGCATGGACCAAATTAGTATCACCAAATCAATTAGAGATTTCAAAAGTTAAAATAAATTTTGAATTTCTAGTTTTTATTTTATTTTATGAATTCTTCATCTATTTTTCATTTATTTTTTGGACTTGATTTCCTTTTCTACATAATTATGAGGTGTATTTATTTGAATCTAAAATCTGAAACATATTTTGAATCTAGATTTATATCCCAATCTTTTCTATTCAAAATAACTTATTGTTAATCCTTTTGAATTTCATAGAAATTATAAATTACGATTGTGTTTCTGAAAAAACAAATCAATAGATTTATATTTAGGTCTATAATTAATCACGTTTATGTTAATTTGATAATGATTGAATTTAATTTTCTTTTAAGTGTGAAAATTTTATCGTGCATTGAATTTTATATCTATATCTTCTGAATTAATTTTTTATTTTGAATTTAATTTTACAATTTAATTAAATTTATTTCAATTTATTTTTGAATTTAATTATAAAATTTTATTAATTCCATTTAAATTTAATTTTGAATTTAATTCTGCTATTTTAGTTAAATATGTTTCAATTTTATTTTGAATTTAATTCTACGTATCGTACTTACTATGCATAATAAGAGAAGTGAAGACCGAAGGACAGGAGGACAGATACGAGGGCTACTTGATGCGGAATATGAGGGAAATAATTAAACCAATTTAAATTTTATTTTTATTTTAATTAATTGATTCTGCTTCAATTTTAATTTTGAATTTAATTATGTAACTTTAATTCAATATGTTTCAATCCTTTTTTAATTTAATTATATAATTTTAATTGAATTTATTTCAAAATTACTTTCAATTAACAACTTCTGAGATAGGAGGTGGAAGAGGAGCAAGTTATTCGTCTTGCTTTATGTTATTTGTTTTCTAGAGATTACTTGAAGTAAATATAATTAATTAGAGGATCTTTTAGATAATATGAGGACTTAAATATTGATATATTGTTTTTGTTTTCCTCATCATATCATATAATAAATGAAAAGGTTAGTTATATCAAAACTTAATATTATTCGTTACTATTAAAACATTTAGAATGAATAAGACTTATTAATATTGGACTAAAAACTTAAGAATAGACTATTGAAAGTAAACCATCCAAATTAAATATTCTCTCATAATAATATTTTTTAATTAACAACTTTTGAACGTATAAAGTCAACTTTTATAATATTAAAATATAAAGTAAAAATGCACTCTTGTATATATCACCGTTTTACGTAAGTTATCTTTTATTTTTTATATTACTTATAAGCCAATATGTATTGCACTAACGTTGAATGTCAATTTTTTTTTGGTTGCAATTATAACTTAGTCAGAAAGTCAAACTATTTAAGAGAATTATTTTCTTCTTTCCTTCTTATAAACGAAACAAATTCAAATTAAAAATTTCAAAATCTTATCCCACTAGATAAATATCAACATATGTTAAATAAAAAAATACTAAAAAATATGTTTAAGTAACAATAAAAATATGTATGCAAAAGTATTAATATATGAAGAGTAATTTCAATGAAATTGACTTCTCAATTTATACCTATCATTTTGTAACGCAACTAAAAACGCATTAAGAAAAAAGAAAAACAACCTTAATATTAGTTTTCAAATTTTTTCTTGTAGAATAACATTTTAATTTTATTAGCCCAACACATTTATAATTTACTAGTACATGTTAAATTAAATTTATATCTAATCCTCCTACTAATTTCATTTCCAATCTTATAACCTAGTTCAAAATTATTGTTAACTTCTCTTACATAAAACATCTTGCTCTTAAAGGAATCTACTCCTAAAAAAGAGAAAGAGCTGAAGATGTCAAAAATCCTCTAAATTACTCTTAAGAAGTTGAACCCGACATATGAACAAATATTATATATATAAAACCATTCAAGGAATACATGCAAACAAAAAAGAAGATATGAGAATTTAAAATTCTAAAAAAGCAAAAAAAATCTGAAATAGACCTACTCTCAAATATCTCCTAGTTTTTAGTAGAAAAAAAATAAAAAAGAACGTGAGGAAAATCTAAAATTAAAACAAGTTAGAGATAAAAGTAATTTTTTTTTTAGATTTTACCAAAAGACAGTATTTTTTAAGAAAATAAAGAATAAAATTATTTAGTTTTAATTTTATAATTTTCTGAAGATATTTTTATTATACAGTTACTATTTTTCATCAGTTTTAAGCTCTCTCCTTTAATACTTATAAAGATTGTTGTTACAATCTAGCTATTTTGTTGAATTAGGGTCGCATTTGGATAGAAAATTCGTTTTATAATGGGAATTGGAAGTGTAGAAGTGACAGAACACCTAAAGTTCCTGTTTTACATAGCTATTAGGATATTATTCATTAATGTAACTATTTTTTATTTTCTTTTGCAAAATTAACTTAAAGAATTTTGCTAGTAAATTGTCCTCAGTAAGACAATCTCCTATGGAGAATATATACTGTTTTGTATCTAATAAAATATACTTGAAGCTAAAAAAAAATGTACTTGTCTGATAAATTACATGAATAAAAATTATACAAAATATACTATCTATTATTTGTCATCTCTATTAATCAGAATTCATTAAATATCACAAGATTTTGTAACTTTCGCTTTTTATTTAATGAATTTCGTTCATGGAGAGAGAAACTAGAAATTAGAGATGAGAATAAATAGTACTGCAAGGATCTCAGATATAAATATGTTAGAAGTGTTACTCTATTTAGATATAAAAATTTCAGATGTATTACTTTTTGGGAATTAAGATTTGACGTGTCGATCCAAATTGTTTTGACCATAAAAAAGTTATAAAATGTTACTTCTATTTATATCTTTTTAATTTTAATCTTTTTGGGTTGTTTTTTGAGACTAGAAAAAGTTAAATACAGGATATAAATCACTAAAAAATTCATTTTTTTTACCTTTTATTATGTAGACTTAAATTAGGTGATATATTCTAAATGTGATTAATATAAAACTCCTTCCGTTATATGTTACGTGCTAATCCAAATTAAATCTACTAAATTGGCATATTTTATTTCGTCTCACTTTTTGTTTTGAAAACTATTTTCTCAAACAACTTCTCACTACTAAGCAATTAATTCTTCAATCAACATCTAAACAATTCTAAAAGTTATCTTTAAATACCTGTTTTTTTTTTTTTTTAAAAAAAAAAAAAAAAAAAAAAAAAAGAAAATAGAACCTAAACCTCAAAAGATGTAATTATAAGAGATAAACAAATTTTAGAGAAAAATTTAAAATAGTAAATAGAAAAGGTCCAAGTAATCCTCACAATGATATACTCATATCTGGCTCATATAATAATAGTGAGGAAATTCTATGACAGTATCAAGAATAAAATGTTGACAAACTCATTGCAAAGTACAAGCCTAGCCTTGGGACAAATCCCTTTATTAAGATATGAGAAGTAATGAATTGTTAAACAACTCAAATGGTGAAAGCCAATCATCTTAGACTTCCAGGATTTCTGTTCCAAGACAAGTATGATGGATCTCCAAGAGGTCTGCATATACAACAATATAGCAATCTCATTATCTATTTGGCTCAATTGTCATGTTTTGCTTAAACAGTTCAACACAAACAAATGCTCAGAAAAATTTAAATCAAGTAACCAATAAGAAAAAAACTATCAATTTAGTTACCACCCCTCTTCTAAACAAATGAAACTGTATAATAGGTCCTTAAGTATAAGAAATCAAGAAATACAATCCCTCTGAAAAATTCTACAAATTAGTCTATTTAGTAAAATGTATCAACATGAGAGTAATTTACAGGTACTTACATAATTACATTAGTTAAAGGACTGTTTGGAAGATGGAGTGTTACTTTAGAGAGCAAATTGATGATTTTATTCATAGAAAACCCATCATGTAGAAAAAAATCATGGTGTATTGTTAATGTTTTTACCTATAAAATTAACAGAACTATGAAGTAAAGGAGAGGAGAATAAGTAGAACTTCCTCACCTTGGTTGCATGACATAGAGAAGTAGGAAACCCACAGCCAATAACAAGGAAATCCCACCAATGAGAATATATGCCATCCCCAAGAAGTGGTTTCTTCCACCAACCCAAGCTGTGGTTGAAAGAACTATGCTCTTTCTGGCTCCAAACTCGTATGTATTATAATTGTTCTCTATGACAAGCATTACTTCTTCATTATCTTCTATGTCAGTTTCAATCTTTCCATATAGTTTTCTGAAAGTCGGTAGTGCTGCTGTTCGCATCCAAACAATGAGATCCTCTTGTTCACTTAACTGGTACATGCCACATGATGACAAAGATTCAATTCTCAAAATGTCAAAAAGTAGAAGAATTAAGCCACTGTTTACTTTGGTTTCATTTTTCTCCCTCAAAAAACCTTGTTATTAATTGGTTTCCTGTTTTTAAATATCTGTTAAGGAAACATTCAAAACAACTTTTGTTTTTCTCAGTTTGGCATACTAATATTTGAAAACAGGAACAAGTTGAGAATAAGCCAAAATAAACAAGCCTAATTTTCTCACAAAAGGTGAACCTAAATACAAAGATATACATACAGGTAGGCTCTCATTAAGTTTAGCTCCTCCTATCAAACCTCCAACTTGAAAATTCTTTGGATAAACATCAGACCCGAATTTCGCATCTTGGTCACTCTTCCATGCTATATTCTTTTTGTTAATCACCAATTCCTTATTGTTGCTTGAAAGTTTGTAGGTGTCATTAAACATACTCCACGCAATAAGGCCACAAGGAACAATTGGTTTGTGACCCATGTCATTTGGTGTATAATCTTCGGGACTACACGAGCCAACATCACTCTCAGATGCTTTACTCCTCAGTTGTTTATCATCTCTACTTTTAACGAATCTGAAAATATCATCCAAGTAAGGAGGACAATTTCAACATTCATCATGAAATGAATTGTTTTTCTCTCATATCTGAGTGAGTTTTATACAACATGAGGGTAAAGAAAAGCACAAATAGAAGTCAGTGAAAACCAAGAAGTTCTCAAGATAGATGTGGTTAATCCTGATATGAAGGATTCTACAAAATCAGAAGAGAAAATATAAAGCTAAGCTATCTTTTTAGATTAAGTTAGGTTGATCTAACTCGAAGAACACGATTGAGCAGGTCATTCTACTAAAAGGGGTGCAAAAACAAATGCATTGATGTAAAGAAATAAAGGGAAAAATTTACTGGTTCACTGCGCATACCGTCGATGGTTTTGGTAAAAATTATCAAGCTGATAATAGACATAAACAGGGGCCGTCATTTTATTCTTAACCTGCAAAATTTGCAGAAATTTGTTTTACAAAAGTTGCTGCCTAAACTACATATGATATCAAACAAGGAGAAATAAATTCCTCAAAGAAAAAGGAGAACTTTATTTTCAACTATATTATAGTCGTAAGCAATTGTACTGACTGTCAATTTCTTATTGCAAGTCTTGTTTGACTTATCATCTTTAATATATGCCACTGCGTCATTTTTGCGATCGGGTGGAAGACATTCATCATCATATCTGAATGGAACTTCCACCACCTGTATCAAAAGATCTTGTTCAACACACATTCAAGTTGAGTACCAAAATTCTATTTGATACTATGTAATATTCATGGAGACAATTTCTTACACTCTCAGATGCAAACAGTGAAGCAAGACCAACCGGAATGAAGAGGAGTCCTATAACCGTAAATATTGAAATGGCCTGGAAGAACAAATTTTGAGACAAAGACAGTTGCATACTATGATTCTGTTGTAAAACTAAGAAAGTTATGTAGGAAGTCGTACCCAACTAGGTGTTAGAATTGGTTGCCAAGCATGAAGTTCTTGCTGTGAGAATCTAGAATCTATCACAAATACAAAATTTCATGTCACATAGTGAGATAAATGTTACAGAAGACACATAGACTGTAAAACATAAAAGAGAGATATACCATTCTAGAAAGATAAATCAATAGAATTCAATTCAATGCGTAATCACCATTATATCATTTGATAAATCTATACAGGGAACACTGTTTATATGACAGTACAATCAATCAACTATGATGGTACACAATTTCACGTGGATAATGGGATTCAAACACTTTTCCAAAACCTAATATGAACATTTTATCAGACACCCTTTAGCCTGTTCAAAGCAAAACTTCCATTTTAAAACTATATAATGATCAAATCCTTGGAATTTACATTCTAAAACAATATAAAAACACAAGAAAATGCCTCATTGTTACGCAAGGACATTTCACGATGAGATTCTCCTAAATTCCAAAATCTAAATAAAAATTTTGGAGGAAAGAAGAAAATTTTACATTTGGGTTTCCTGGCACAGTTGGATTGTCCATCTGCGACGGCCACCGAAGTGGATGAAGATTCTGCAGACATAGCCGCGAAATTCAACGTGACTAAAACGACAAATCAATTCAGGAAAATGTGATTGAAAACAACATGCAAAGTGGTGACATCTTTAACATGGATTTCTCTTTCTATAGATTTTGGGAAAATAAAGAAAATATAAAAAAAAAACTTGGTACTAATTTTTCCTCTCTTCTCATCCATAATGTTTAGGAAGTGTTGTTGTATCTACCTGTTTGTTATGGTTCGAATTTTTGAGAAAGATGGTGACAACTTTTTGGATATCAAACCACCACACAATTTGAGTATATATTGTTAAATTATTTTCTTACATCACTTGTTTAATTGTGACACTTTATTCTATAATTGTTGTACTAAGTACAACGTTAATTCCTCTTTTGGTTTAGGATTAATCTTTTTTCAAGTCTTCAACAACTAGTCATCAATGAATGTACCATCTCTCCTAATTGTCAAATTCTAAAAATGAAGACCATGCAGCACTAATAATATGTCACACTTATAAATCAAACCACCACACTTATAAAACTTGGTAGTAAAAACCCATTTTATATTTATTGAACCCTTGATAAAAAAAAAATCAATATAACCCTTTCATGAAACGTAAAATCCTCTCATTCACTTCATTATCATGCACCATTATTAAAGATAGAGTAGAAAAAGAAAGAAAGGAAGTGACGGAAAGTTGGAACGCAATTTGTTTTTGGATGAATGATAAGTGAGTGTGGAAAGGTTATAATAGGTTTGATTGATGTGATTTAAATAAATATAGTTGTAATTATTATATTTAGAAAATAATTTGTTAGAAATAATTTAACGTAAAAATAATTTTTTGAATATAAATTAAATTCAAAATAAATTTTAAATTAAAATAAAAAATTATCATTAAAATTTAGTAAAAGTATATATTTCAGAATAAAAATATATTAAAACAAATTATCGAAATTTAAATTAATTAATATTATCTTATTATTATTTTATATATTTTTTAATTATTTATTTCTAATATAAAATATATATTAACAAAATATCTGTATAGTATTTGCAAGCTTCCTCTTTTCGCCAAAGTTAATAATAAATGGCTTGTAATTGAAAATCAATATAAAATAAAATGTTTGTGAAGTTATTTTATTATCTACCAATAGAATTATTTAATGCATTCAAAAGAAAAATAAGATAAATATTATAAATAAATACATAAGTAATACTGGAATATATATGGTAAAAAAAAACAATGCAATTATCTCTGTAATGTAATGAATAGTGAGAAATGAAATGTTTGTCTAAAAAAGAAAGATTTTAATTATTTTTACAATAATTAAAATAAAAGAAATCCTCTTAAAATAGAGAGATATAAATATAACTTTTTTAGATATATGAAATTTGTTTAATTGTCGCTTAAAATATTTCTTTTATTTTTTTGCTTCATGAAAACTATTTTTGGAAAAATATTTGGGCTCAAGTTTTTTGTCTTTACTTTTTAAGGAGAGACTTCCTGCACCCAATCATTTGTCAGCTACATCCATATCATTTGTTATTTGCATGCCATCAATTTTTTCAGATTCAAAAAGATCTTGAAGGGATACATTCTGAAATAAGTTTTGGAAAATGCTTTGCAGAATGAAAATTTTATGTTGTGTTTCGCAAAATCTACTTTAGGAAAATATTTTTTACGTACAAAATTTATATTTTAGAAAATATAAATATTTTATAGAAATTTTTTAGAAAGTATTTTTTGAAAACTAACATAGAGGGTATTTTAGTCATTTTGCGTCTGGTGTGTAAAGAATGTGTTAGTTAAATTGTTCTTACATGCTAATTAATATATGTAGCATTGTGTATAGTTTTTGGAGTTATACAAAGTGCATATAACATTACTAATTAATGTGGAGACGCTTATAGTTGTTATTTTGAAAAAAAAAAATTGGTACAATTAGGTATCTTGAAAAATCTATTGTTGGTTGAAAAATGGTACTTTTATGTGTAATATAATTTAAGTAGTGATTCACTATTCAAGTGACTCTCAAGCGATATGTAATGATTAGTCATTATTATTATTACATGAACGACTACATGAATACTTAAAGAATAATGCATATAGCTCAAGCAAAAGCTGGAGCAAGAGAGAAACCTAGGTAATATATATTGTGATATGTTAACCCATGTGGATAGTTGTCTTTTGTAGGTGTGATGAGGATACTTGAAATGATATTAGGCTCTAAGGATCGAAGTTTTCGATGTGAAAATTATTAAGGAAAAGACATATTATGTGTTTCATTGATGATCTTATCACATAGATTAAGACATGAGGTTGTGAGAAAGTGTACAGATTGTTACAAATAGGTGTATGAACTACTTGACATATGAACATAGGGATGAATTTTTAAGATGTTTCTAATGTGTCATTTGTTATTATTTAGTGTGATGTTATTAATACGAGTCTTCTAAAAAGTGTTGAGTGTGACAAATTACACTCTTTCATTAGGATGTGGTTGATGATAATGCATCTTAATTTACAATGATCCTCTTATAATTTGTGGTATCCAATATCGTTGAGTTTGTGATGAGATTGACATATATATGTAATATGTATTTTGTTATATGATATTTAATTTAAGTTAGATCACCATTAAGTTTATGTTTTTAAACTGTTGAGATCATAAGAGCAAATAAGGTTATAAGTATTAGTGATGGATTTCGACAAAGTTAGAGGGATATTTTTAATTTTGTTAGTGTTAGTGTTACCTATAGTTTTTGAGAACTTTATATTCCAAACGTTGTCTAAATATTTCATATACATGTGATAATGGATGCATACCACTATAAAAAATATGTCATTTAGTGACCAAATTTAGCAATTGTCGCAATTGGGGTCACGACGGGGACGACGATGAAGAAAATATTTATTTTCAAAACAGAGGAGTTGTCACCATAATTTATTATAGAAAGTTATGGAAAAACCAAGAAAAAGAAAATGGTCTGTGAAACTATATTAAGGTCTGAGAGTCGGTTACGTGTAGGAAAAATATTAGCACCCTACAACGCCTGTCCTAAGACCATACCTTTAATTGAATGAGTCAAAGGAATGTGGCTTTCTAAAGTGTTTATTTTTCTCAAATATAGAAATAAAATATAAAGTAAGAAAACAACAAAGAAAATATTTTATTGGGCCCGACAAGGATTGACCTTGCTCTTACATATTTCCATTCATAATGAAAAATCATGGATTACGTAGTTCTAAGAATAAAATTGTTTGTCAGATTAATATTCTTGATTTTTGAAATATTCGGTTTTGGAGATATGATGTGGTAATAAGGTGTGAAAAATAGCAAAATTATTGAGTTTAACACTCAGGCTTTAGGTGAGAGTGTTAGATTTAACGCTCAAACTTTGGGTGACAATGCTAGGCTTTGTAGAAATAAGGTATGATAATATCAGAGTTGGTGTTGGAAATATTTCAAGGGTGTCCATACCATCAATGCCACTTCTCTCTGGGATCTCATGTGCAGCTTGAACATAAATAGGTTTCTGTGATAGTCCAAAACCAAACATATTTGCACCCAAAATCTGAACATTTCCCAATATATCATGAGAAGAACAAGACTTCTGCAGAGTGGCATTATTTAATGTCTTCAGAAATGATAACGGGGCTTCAAATACTCTGGCAACTTTTTCATCAGCGCCACTGACAAAACAATAATTCCCCTTCCCATGAAGAACAGCCATACAATTTATATCATGACCATAAACTTGAGGACGAGATATTTCATGCCAAAATTCTCCATATTGGAGAGAAGCCTCAACTTTCCATGGAGCATAAATTCCAGTTATTTGGTCGTGACTGGCAGATATAATATAATCACCAGATCTAGCTTAGGAAGTATAGTCACAGGTGCAAAATGACCAGAGAGAACCTTTTGTAGCAGCTAATTATCATTACCAACATTTTTCCAAAGATAGAAAGATCCTCCATATCCATGTGCTAAAATTGAATCTCCATTTGGGCTCCAATGACCACCATAGAACCCTAGAGCACAGTGGCTAAGTTCCCAAACAATGACCACATTCATTCAGACTCCAGAAGTCTTTTCAGGTTGCCAGATCATCATAATCTTGTCCATAGATGCAGATAAGATACTTTGTGGTTGATAATAAGTATCCCCCTCTATGGATGAAACCAAAGAGAGTTGCCACATTACTGAATATACTAATTTCTTCACTCCTTATTTAGCCATAGATTCCAATACCAACAAGGTATTTGATGTAATATTGTGATAATACTTAAGAGGGTCGAGTGTGTTCTCTCCCACATACGGAATAACAGCAAAATGCATAACATCAAATTTATTCTCTGAAAATATTTTATTGAGATTCTTTATCTCCCAAGTCAACATATATAAATTGGAGTCTTCCAAGTTATGGAAATAATTCTTGAAGAACCTTGACAGCACCCAAGTTGCCACGTGATAGATTATCCACTATGGTGACACGATAGAAATCCCTCATAAGCATATGAGCCAATATAGCCTGCACCTCTTATCATGCTTCTTTCTTAGCCATCTAAAATTGGTCTTTTCTCAGCTCTCTTTTCTTTTTCTTTTTTTACTCTCTCAAATGGAAAATAAGCAGTCTTTTTTCTCTACTTTCAAATACGAGGTGGTGCGCGACCTCTCCTCATCGCGTTCTCGCTCCAAGAGCTCCACAATTCATAGTGGTGCTCTCCATGATTGAAACTTCCATTTTGAGAGTGCCTTTGGAAGTTAGCACAGATCTCTTCGCCGCGTTAAACTACAAAATATTCTCCAACTCCCGAACAATGTGTTGGGCATCCAAGTGTGAAACTAAGTCGCACATTGAGTAAAAATGAGAAAGTTGAACAACATATAAGAAAGAAGACCCACAAACCTAATGTTTTAAAGTTTTGGATTGAAGGTGGCGTCATTCCCTTATGTGGGTTTGGCTCAGTTCTCATTCTTTAGAGATTTTTCCTCTCCTCGATTTTCCCAAAAATTGGTATCAGAACCTGGTTTATGATGGTGACCGGCTCAGACGAGTACAATTTGATTCCTGTATCGAAAGTCTTCCTGACGGAGGTTTCACGCAAGCGTGTCCCGTTTAAGTGTGCAAACGGTGATACAAGTGAGAGTCGTTTGAGTAAAGTTCTCATGTTTGAAAATGCTTTTACTCGTGGGAGAGTGTACCAATGTGGAAGGGGGACTTTCACTTGAGGGGGAGATAGTTGGGTATCCAATTGTGAGTCTAAGTCTCACATTGAATAGAAATGAGAAAGTTGAACAACATATAAGAAAGAAGACCCACAAACCTAATGCCTTAAGGTTTTGGGTTGAAGGTGATGTCATTTCCTTATGTGAGTTTGGCTCAGTTTTCATTCTTTAGAGATCTCTTCAGTGTTTCTCTCCTTGATTTTCTGTTAGGTTGGTTCTCTCCTTGTGAGGCCCAAACCTATTATGTTTTGGTATGTCCGTGACACCTGACAGACTCAATATAATGCATCATTATAATTAGGATAAAAGCTTAACCCTAAGTGTGTGCAACTATGTATGCAACCGTGAGAGCATTGGTGTGTGAAGAAGTATGTGCACAACCACTTTAAAGAAAAGAGAGGGAGAGGCAAACACAGTTCATAGCTACTTTTTATAACAACCTGTGTTGATTATTTTGAATATCCAACGGTGAAACCTTGTCTAATCGAGCTGCAATATTTACAAAAGATTTCTCACTCCTATTTCTTCTATCTGGACGGTGGGATTGTCTACTGGAGGCCTGTAGAAGTGTAAGGAATTTGGTGAAGAGCTGTTGTCCGCATGAAGTTCTTATTACTGTCAGTCTTGTTTGTTTCAAAAATCCAACAGTGAAATCTTCTCCAATTGTTCTGAAATATTTACTGGAGTTTTATCACTCACATTACATTGTTTTGGACGGTCGAATTTGAGATCAGAGCTCTAGTCTGTTTTAAGAAAATTCGTGAACATTGTCTATTTTTTTGGTGACGAGATTCTTGAACTCTTTCTTATTAAATTTCAATTTGTTGATATTGTGGGCCATTGTTGGTGCCCGATTGAGGATTAGGAAGAGTTTTATTGATATGCTTTGTGATTGGTTTTTGTAAGACTCATTGTACCTTTGTTTAGTATTATTGGAATATTTACGGTTGTGGGTTTTTTTTATCTCTATTAAGAGGTTTTTCCCTCGTTAATTATTGATGTTGATTTATTCTTCTTTTTTCAATTGTATATTATTTTTGATTGGATTGATTGATTGTGTTTAGGGAGTTTCCATACTGTTATGATAAAATTAAATCTTATTTCTTCCGCTGTCTGACTCTCATCAACTGGTATCAGAGCTTATTGGTTTGGGGTTATGGTTTGGTGAACAATGGAAACTAACACTAGTAGAATAGTAACTCTAAATGGCTCTAGTTATAATATTTGTAAGGCAAAAATGGAAGATTTACTTTATATGAAAAAATTTTATAAACCTGCTTTTGGTGATGAGAAGCCTAGTAATATAAGTGATGAAAAATGAAATCTCTTGCATAGACAGGTTTGTGGATATATTAGAATGTCGGTTGATGATAATGTGTTGAACCACATTATTTGAGAGATAGATGCTCGGGCTTTGTGGATTAAGCTTGAACAATTATATGCCAGAAAAATTGAAACAATAAGATGTTTTTGATAAAGCAACTGTTAACTTTGAAATATACTGATGGGACATCAATGACAGATCACTTGAATAACTTTCAGGGAATTATGAATCAGTTATCTGCTATGGGTATCAAGTCTGATGAAGAAATTCAAGGACTATTGCTTCTTGGCTCCTTACCAGATTCATGGGAAATTCTTAAAACTTCATTGTCCAATTCTACTCTTGATGGTGTCATCTCTATGAACCTTGCCAAGAGTAGTGTTTTGAATGAAGAAATGAGAAGAAAGTCACTGGGTACATCACCTCATTCAAATATTTTGGTTTCTGAGTATAGGGGAAAGCAATAGTCATGCTCCAAAAGACAGAGATCAAAGTAGGAGCAACTCTAAAGGCAGGTACAAAGATGTTGAGTGTCACTATTGTCATAAGAAGTGGCACATAAAGAAATAGTTGGAAGTTGAAGAATAGAAGTGAGAAGGATAAAAATGATAAGGGTAAAGATAAAAGTGATGATGAAGACAAGATCAATGCAACTTTTATTGACTTTCTTTTAGTTTATGAGTTTGAGTCTGCGAATCTTGTTGATGGCTCAACCAATTGGCTTATTGGTAGCGGTGCTTCTTTTCATATCACATCTAGGATAGATTTGTTTACTTCTTATAATTCTAGTGATTTTGGCAGTGTGAAAATGGCTCATGAAGGTGTAGCAAGATGCATTAGTGTCGGACATGTTTGCTTGGAGATGTCTAATGGCTCTAGTTAATTTTGAAGCATGTGAAGCGTGTTCCTGATGTCCAGTTAAACTTACTTTTTATTAGTAAGTTGCGTGATGAAAACTATAACAACTCATTTTCAGGTTATAGTTGCAAGGTCACTAAGGGTTTTATGGTTGTGGGTAGAGGTATTAAGCACTTCACACTTTACATAACTCAGGCTAAAATTGTAAAAAATGTTGTTCATGCAGCTGAGTTTGTTGATGAAATTGACTTGTGGCATAAAAGATTATGTCATATGAGTAAGAAAGGAATGTTTTCTTTAATTAGAAAGAATGCATTGTCTGATGTTGGAAAGGCAAATTTGCAGAAAAGTTCTCGTTGCTTTGTTGGGAATCAAAATAGAGTGTCTTTCAAGAGTCACCTACCTTCAAAGAAGTCAGTTCATTATGATGATAATAGTGTTGATATGATGACAAAGACATTGCTTGGGAAGAGCATGAAACATGGTGTTATATTTTCGGATTTGTGAGGGCCTCAACCTTGTTGAGAAGCAAGAGATTTGTTAGGTTGGTTCTCTCCTTGTGAGGCCCAAACCCATTATGTTTTGGTGTGTCCATGACACATGACAAGTCCAATATAATACATCATTATAATTAGGATAAAAGGCTAACCTTAAGTGTGTGCAACTGTGTGTAACCGTGAGAGCATTGATGTGTGTGGAGAAGTGTGTGCACAACGACTTTGAAGAAAAGAGAGTGAGAGGCAAACACAATTTGGAGCCACTTCCTATAGCAACCTGTGTTGGTTATTTTGAATATCGAATGGTGAAACCTTGTCTGATCGAGCTAGAGTTTTTATTAAAAATTTCCCACTCGTATTTCTTCAATCTGGACAGTGGGATTGTCTACTGGAGGTTTGTAGAAGGAATTTTGTGAAGAGCTATTGTCCATAAGAAGTTCCTATTACCATCAGTCTTGGTTGTTTCGAATATCCAACGGTGAAATCTTGTCCAATTGTTCTGAAATTTTTATTAGTTTTATCGCTCACATTAGATTGTTTTCGACGGTCAGATTTGAGATCACGTTGTTTTGGACGGTCACATTTGAGATCGAAGCTCTAGTATTTTATCAAAATAATTGCACATGCTAGAATACAAGATTGTGATAAGTGTTTTCACTTAAGATTTAAGCTTTATAACCTTCCTTCTTTAAGACACCTTTTGTTTATAAAGGTCTTGAAAAAATATAGTCATTGTAAATCCTTTCTAGTCGTTGTATAGTTTTGAAAGGTTTTTATTTTTCAAGTTATCTATGCTCTCGTAAAATAAAAAAAGTTGCAATAAATGTTCTTCGTACAATATTAAATGTAAACTTATTCTTAAGGATATCTCACATATTCAAAATAATTTATAAAGCGTAGGTCAAATTATTTTTATCTTATTTTTTAGTAAGGGTCAAAATTGTATGAGGCAGATGATATATGCAAACAACCTTTCCAGAAAAGCTATTGATGTATGACAATTTTAACATACTTTTAAAGAAATCTTTGATGTTGATATTTCTTATGAGATACTAGTAATCATTAGATAAAAGAATATTATATGCAAAAACATATTATAAGCATTTATAAGTTGTGAAGTTATACTATGTAAAGCTATATATAACTTTCTTATGACAATTTTATATCTCAATTTTTTTCTAATTTAAATAAATATATGCTAGTTTGTCTATATATAATATAATATAACCTATATTTTTTAAAATATATTTTTTATAATTATGTTTTCACTTCTCTGTGTCAACATCCAATTTCGTCTTAAAAAATAAAATTCAAAAAATATAAAAATATAAAAAAATAAAAATACATTTTTTCAATGTTTAGAATTTAAGTTTGAATATGATTTAAGTTCTCGCATTTTCATTATTTTTAAGTAAAATATTTATTTTCTTTTCAAAAAAATAATGATAATAAAAAGTTAGTTTTCTTTTATTTTTGTTGAGAAAAAGATAAAATAGATTGTTTTAAAAATAAAATAAAAATAAATAAATAAATAGTAGTAAATGTAAATAATTGTAATTATAATAATAAAAATATGTTTTCATTTGAAAAAAAAAAGAGAGAAGATTTGGATTCTATTTTAATTAGGTCCATCTTCTAAATAGCTTGTAGAAAATAAAATAAAAATGACAAAGTTGCTCTCTTAAGGTTTAAATAAAAAACGAGCTTTAGAAGTTGACTAAGTTCTTTTAGCTCTTTTTAGAATTAGTGTGGAGGTTATTTGATTTAATTAAAATTGATAAATATTTACTTGATTAAATATTGATTGAGTCTGGTTATAAAATTAATTTAAATTTTTGAATAAAATAAATCTGGAAAAGGAAGCTGGTGATATTAGAGAGTCTATTTTGAGGCTTATTAGTGATAATCGATTATTCTGCTTTAATGCAAATAACTCTGATTAATCAAATTAGTGTCCCAATTTTACTTAATAAAATAAATACTCATTAAAATTTACTACCACGAAAAAATAAAAGCTTAAAAAATAAATAATTTGTATGATTAGAAACAATTTTACAAATCACAATTAAAGGACAAATTATTTTTTCAATTCATATACCCTACTTTGTCTATTAACACACGATTTTTACACACATTACACACTACAAAGGAAAGGTCAAAGGAATTACAAAGAGTCTTCAAGTGGTACTTTTTTGTACTCTATACTTTTGTAGGATTCAAACTGGGTTGTATTTGCTTTGTGATTACATGGTGTAATATTAAATGAAATAGCAATAGATAAAATGTAAGTTTTTTTTATTTTTGTTGTTGTCTGGGGATTGTTGTTTTTTGTACTTTCTCAACTTCCCAACCAAATCAAGAGATTGTTGCTCCTGTCACAATCTCCATCTTAATCATAAAAAAAAAAAAACTCCTAGACAACAAGATTCAAAAACTCAAAATCTCAGTGGATCATAAAAACAAAAACATCAGAGCATTCAACAAAAACCTTAGCTCCTATCAGAACCCATCAAAGCACTCAAAAGAAATCCTAAACCCTCTAAAAATCCTCAAAAAAAAAAAATAATTTCAAATAAATTTGTGAAAATATAAAAAAAATATAAAATTTTTAAAATTAAAATATCAAACATCATTAAACAAATTTTTAAACTAGAACTACGTAAATCCTGATTTTTCTTTACGAAAACACATAGGACCAATTTCAATCCTTGCTCGACCCATAAAAATAAAAAATGTATTTTTTTGTTTATTTTTCCCTATGTTTATTTTATTTTTATTTTTATTATTTTTTATTTATTTCTTTTTAATTTTATTTACCTCTTTATTTTTACCTATTATTGATATTTTACTGACATCTTTTTTTATTATTTATTTATATTTTGTATATATTTTTATTTTATTGACATTTTGGTTTATTTTTATTTATTTTCTTTTCTTCTTTATTAATATTTGTTTGATTTATATTTACGTCTTTTATTTATGGTAATTACATCCGTATTATTATTATTCTTGAAAAAGATAACATTTTGTAAAACCAAGCTTATTTTCTTAAATATGGTTTTTGAATTTTCCATACATAACTGATTCCTGAATCTTAAATATAGTATGATTTCTAAATATTTTATTTTTTAGTTTTTTTATAATATTTCACAATAAACTATAGTTGGTAACTCTAATCTTTAGAATAAAATTTGTTTAGGATTATTTTTTTTATCGTCTCTCACTGGAATTCCGATCGTGCATTTTATAAATTAAATCCATACACAGTTTTAATAGATGATTTAAACTATGTTTTACAATTATTAAGTTTGAGTTAGAAATGTTTTTATAAAAGAAAAAATGACTAGGATTACTTAATATAAAGAGGAGTTTTTAAGTACGTAATATTGTTTACTTTCTTTTTGCTAATGACGAGACTTGAAAACTATTTCTTTAGTAATTTCAACGTAGTTTAGTTTAGTTTCAATTTGACATAATACAATCATTCTTGTGGATAGAAAACACAGTATTCTTTTAAGCAGGTTGCCCATAATTATTTAAGTTTTGTTCAACTCGTGCATATTTAATTAATTACATTAGATCCTGATATGATGATTATTCATAAAATATAACTGACTAATCAATTAATTAGAAAAGGAGAAAAAAACTCTTTGTTATAATCATTTCTTGCTATATATAATTGTTTTATAATTTTGAAGTTGCTACATTCACTTTTAGTTTTCTTTCTTTATGATACTATTTTTCTTATTATTTTCAGATTATTTTAAAATTATTTTTCATTAAGTATGTGTGATTTTGATTTATTAAAAAATCAATTTATTTTTCATTTATTAAGATGTGTCAATTTTAAACGCAATCATGCTTTTATGCAGGTGTGATTCTTGAATATCACATGCCTTAATTCAATTATTGAACTTGAAAACATACATGTAAAATATTTAGTGCAGAAAGAAAATGAAAGCATGGTGAAATCTTTGAACAATTAAAGTTACACTAATTTATTCATTCATCAGAGTCTGTGAGCTGCATCTGGATCAGAACAATCTACAGAAGGATATCAGAGTGAGAAGAAAAGAAGAATAAGATAAGATGGGGTGTGTGTTGGGGAAAGAGACGAAGAAATCAGTAGAAGAGAAGAAGAGTGAGAGGGAAGAGGAAATGGCCACTGACTCTGCCGCTGTGAATTCATACCAAGTTGAATCTCCGAAGCTCTTCGGAGAAGGGGTGGATTACACCATGTTCAGCGACGAGAACCCAAATGCTTGCGTGATCCACTGATGCATCCATGCATTCCATCTACGTTCAATGTAAAGGTTTTTTTTTTTTTTTTTTTTTTTTTTTTCATATATGAAGTATATTTATAGAAAATTATGCTTTGAGCTTGATGTTGATGAATTATATCTATTTAATATTTTATTTAATAAAATATTATATAATAATAAAATAATTATATATTTTAATATGTTTGTATTTTACTGTATTTAGTGTTAAAATATCAATATCTAATATTTATATATGATTATAAGTATTTACTTTCTTTTTTTAACAAAAAAAATATGATATAAATAGGAACTTTTAGTTGTTCTCTAACTTTATTACAAATTTTTTTTTTAAAACATATACAAATGTATATATATGAAAAAACACACAAAGAATAAATAAAAAACTATAAAATATCTTTTATGTCAATTTTGGCATGTATTTTTTTAAAAAAAATAAAAACAAAAAGAGATAACACTTTAAAAAATGAGACGATATATAATAAAAAATTAAATGTTCAAGATCTACTTAATTATTTAATCTTTAATTAATAATATTTATCTAATTTATATATATATATATATATATATATATATATATATATATATATATATATATATATATATTCAATTTTTTTCAAAAACTTATTATTGTTGAGATTTTTGAGAAGCCAGATGATTATTAATTTTAAGAAAAATATTTGTTATGAAAAAAGAAGTTACACTAAACTAATTTGAATAAAAAAACTAAATGATAATCTTCTTGGAATAGAAAATCTTAATTTTATTGTCTTAGCAAAACTAAATTTAAAAATTCGGAGTGAATTTGTTGTTCTTGTTAATGGAGTAAAAGATATTTTATTATTCCTAATTTATTCAGTAATAATGTTTACTTTATTTGGGTTAGAATTTTTTACATTGAAATGACTTCTAATCTTCATTATAGTATACTAATAATTTCATTACGTTTTAATGTTTTAGCCATTAAGTCATTTACCTTTTCAAGGTTTACTAATAAAAAAAAATAATTTCATCTTTAGGTGACATAAGATTCTAAGACGTATTTGATTTTCATTACTTTATAAAGTATATCTTATAAATTATAATTATGAGTATGATAATAGGATTTCAATATTATCTTTTATTTTAATATATGATATTATATTATTATTGGTACTGATATTGATAGGTTAATGTGTTTAGAGGTGTTTATTGAGTGAACTTATCTAATTTGATTAATATGATTAAGTTGTATTTTTATTTATGATTAGGTTAAAATTAACCTAACTTAAACTACCATTTTTATTTCTATACAATATGGATAATAAATTTAGTATTAGTAATTACTCTTATACTTGTATTATATACAAATTGTTTTTTATTACTTTTTTTATGTCTTGAATTAATTTGTATAAATTTATTATGAATTGATTTATTAATTTATTTGAAACCTAAAATTAAAATTAATATTTATAAAATTATGTTATTTTAATTATTATTTATTATAATTTATACGCATAATCGATTATCATATCAATAATTGATTATACGTTACTTTTTTTACACACAATTATTTGTAATATGTTAATACACACATACACACACATATATATATATATATATATATTAATGTACTATATAATAATAAATAATATTTAAAAATAAAATATTAAATATTATATAATGATTTAAATAAGAATATTATGTAATATTATTAGCAGAATAATTAATAATTATTCAAATATAATTATAATTTACTAAAAATAAATAAAAATATTTAAAATGAAAATAAATTATACGATAATAATTTTTTGTTATAAAATAATAATAATATTTAAATTTAATACTAAAATTATTTTAAAAAATTCTAATTTTATATTTTAAGAAATTAATCGGTCTCAGTCAATAAATTAATATATTTTATAATAAATCAAATTTCAATTTAAAGATAATTACTAATTTAATTTTTTTATAATTTTTTAAAAACATTATCAATTATATTAAATAAATAAATTATTTTTATTTTTAATTATTTTAATTATAAAAATACATTTTTAATTTTATAATTTTTATATTAAAAAATATTAAAATGTTAATTATATTTATCACATCATTTATAACTTTTGCAAACTTTCTTATAAAATCTTATCATATTTTTCTTAATTCAAACTGTTCAATTTTTTACAGACTTTCATCTTAAATCAACTCAAATTCATTCTTTCAAATCCATTTCGTAATCCAAACAAACTCTTAAGCTTTTTTTTGTTTTCAAAGATGGATTTGAGAGAGCGGATTTAAGTAAATTTGAAATAAAATTATAAAGAAAGTAGAATTGTTTTTATTATTGAAAAGATGTTAAAAATGAAGAGAAATAAATTTGTGAATGAAGTGATAGGTGTATTTAATATTTTAAATTATTTTAATTAATAAAATTGTAAGATTACAAATTTATCTTTATAGTTAAAAATAATTAAAAATGAAATATGATTTATTTGTTGGGTGTGATTTATGAATTATTATTTTTTAGTTGATGGAATTATAAGAATAACAATTATTTTAAAATAAAAATTAAATTATTCTTATTAATATTATTATTTTATAAATTTATTTTGATTATTATTATAATCTTTAATTTTATCATCATTGATTTGATTATTTATAATTTTATAATTTTTTATCATTATAATTATTATTTATAATTTTATTATTGTTTTTAGTTTTTAACATTTATATTATTAGTATTTTATTTTTTATAGTTATCTAATTTTTATTATTATTTTATAAATTTATCATTAATTTTTTTTAATTTTTTTATTTTTATTCACATTTTATTATTACTATTTTATAACTTTATTGCAAGTAGTATTATTTTAGTAAAATGTTATATTATTTAATTAATAGTATTTATTTTATTAAAATATAATAAAAATTAAAAAAAATGAAAACTAATGATATATTATTATAATGATTCTTAATATTATTATTATAATTATTATTTATAATTTTATTATTATTTTATAAATTAATTTTAAATATTATTATTTCCCGAATAAACTCAAGGACAGGTCTGGTAATGCACTCTTAGCTAGCTGGCTTTCCCCTTCTTTCATCTTATAACTGCCAGGGACCTAATACTTCTTTCCTCCATTTCTTTATAAATTAATAAATATAAACACCTTTCTCACTCTTCTTTCTATCGTTCTAAACACATAGAAGCAAGCACACCAGTGAATTGGATAATGAATTTACGACCTCTTAAACTACATTTGAAAAAATAAAAGGAAATTAATGTTATTATACAATATCTTCTTAGTTACCACAATTTTTGCTTTGAATAAATTTGGTTCTCAGTTGCATCATCGTTTAGAATTTCACAGTACATCAGAACCTTTTTTATTTGTGGAAAGTATTCATTAATTCTCATGGTTTGCTTCGTCGTGTAGCATTTGCATGCTTTGTTATTACGAATGGAACAACATGAAGTATTCCTCGTAGAAGCACATGTTTATATATATATATATATATATATATTAACCCTAGAAATTACTAACCCTCGGGGTGACGAGACTTGATAAGGTCAACAAGGGATAATTCTAGTTCAACACCAACCCAAAAGGAAAACCTTTGAAGCCCTTTTTACCTTACAAGCCTCTTCTCTCCTCACGCTTTATATGTTAAACAAACTATATTAATTGGTTCCTCTTCAACCTAAAAGCAACTCACATACCAAACTTATGGAATTCATGGAACTTCCCAAGCATGCATATGCCAATAGGTCTTACGAAGATTTTGATCCTTTGTTTGTTTGGCGTAGAGAAGAGGGTCGTGACACCCTTGAACTTCATCTTCCAGGCATGTTCCATTGCATTTCTTCAAATATCAACTTCGCATTTGTGAAATAATTAAATACCATGTTTTTGAATAGTTTCATCTCTTCATAATTTTTTGTTGAATCTATGCACGCAATCTTCATTTGATTAGTATTCAAGTTATGTAGAATCATGTTTTACCGCCTATGCAAATCCAATTTTAGTTTTTCAAATCTTGAAAATAACCATTTTAGTCCATCAAAATTAAAAAAAAAAAAAAAAGTCCATTTTTAGTGAAAGCACTAATTTAAGAGAATCTAATCATTTTTTAAAACCTCTAAATAGTAATTTATGTAATGGGTGACTTTACTTTTTTATTTTTTAAATATTTCTTAATAAAATAATATATTTCAGTTTTTTTTTTTTATGTTTTTGTCTAATTTGATTACTTTAAAAATAAACAAATTTTCTCCTTTTTATAAATAAATCCTATCTATTTCTTAAATAAGCAATTATTTTAGACATTGTCTTATTTAGTAAACACTTCCATTATTTGATCTTTAGATTTTAATCACGCAAATTGGATCCTCAAAATATTTCAGCATATTGTTTTGGTTCATTGGTCATTCTTCGTATAAATTTTTAACATTTTTACGTTGATGTGAAAGATAACACGTGTGTTGTTTAACATGTATGAACACAAAAGTTGCAATTAATTAAGGAAGGTCAACATACGTATCAAAAAATATACAAGATTCACGAAGAAACTAAAATCACTCCATATTATAACAATTAAAAGAACAAAGTGTATTTAATTTATACAAAAAGTGATGTAAGAATGGTGGAAGAAAAAATTGTTTTCAGGTTTCAAGAGAGACCAAATACGAATTCAGATAAACCATGTTGGTTTGCTGGTAATAAGTGGGGAGCGTCATTATGAAGGAAACAGATGGAAACGTTTCAAGAAAGAATTCGAAATCCCATCATACTGCAACGAAGATGCAATTCATGGCAATATGATGCAGAGCATTCTTTCGGTGGTGATGCCGAAGAAAAGTTCTGTGATTCTTGAAGAGGAGCAAGAAATGAAGGAGAATAATAGAAAAAGAGAGAGTGAAATATCAGAAGAAAATGATATCACAGATCATGCAGAATACCAGTTTGAAGAAAAAGATGATGAGAGGGTACCGCAGGAAACAACTAGAGATGTTGCCCTAAAATTCATGCTTGTCATGGTTCTGATATTGGTTGCAGCAAGTTACATATCAGATGTAAGCAAAAGCCTCATGGTTCGAGCTGCTTCCTATTTTCACAACTAGACCACTGTGCTTCTGTAAATTTTAATCATGTGAATAAGGAGAAAGTTGCTATAATAATTTACTTCTTTATTTGTGTTTTTAGGAGTTGGAATTTGGCACAAGTGTGGTTTTCATTTTCAAATTGAAGTTTATTTTTTAGACTTCTAAAAAGAATATTGTTTTAGTCTCAAAATATTAAATTTAAAGGATTAAAATCATATTTCTTTCAGAGATTATTATTTCTTTTTTAAATTTGAGAATCAAAACTAAAATTACCCAAAATTTAAAGAGTATAAACATAAATCCTAATTTATTTTATGGAGATTTCACTAAACAGATGGTTTAATTTACTTTTACAATGATATCAAAATGATATAAATAAGATAAATATTTTTTTTTTGTAGAATTGAACTTGAATACTAAAGTATTTATAATCACTCTAAACCAACTAAAATGAACTTATTTTAGAATAATTTTTTTCTTTTTAAAAGAGGGAAAGTGATTTGTTTTTCTAAAAAATAGAAAAGTGAATAATTCGAGAGATTGATAGTCAGACACTTATCCTTTTTCATTCACTTGATGAAGAGTCATTAGAAGTTTGGAAATCTCAAATATTACTCCTTTCAAGGTTAATGCTTATGAGTCTTTACCTTCTTGAGTCCTTTGCCTAATATCATCTTGAATGCTTTAAATCCCTATCTTTCTGAACTACCAATGCTAATACTAAGTTTATGTTTGGATGAATCGTCTAAGGGCCCCACTATGAGAATTTATGAAAACATTTTCGATTTTCTTGTATTATACCACTTATATTTTTAATAACATTGTTCACTTTCCATAATAAAATATATATTATTATTTTATTAATATTTAATATTTTATTAATGAAAATAAGTGTTAAACTAACGTTTTCCTATATTTATATTCTTTAGACCTTTACTTTGCATGTATGTCTTACTATTTTGGAATAAACGTGTCCAATCTCTCCACTCTCCTTATGGCCTACTCAATCCAATTTTGTTCGGAATTTATGCAATTACATGACTTTGTGCAATCTTTTTGGTAATTTTTATGACACATTCACTCTGAGAGTTATAAATTAACGTTTTTGGTAATTTTTATGACACATTCACTCTGAGAGTTATAAATTAACTTTAAATTTGGTACTTACAAAGAGTGATTCGAGGATAAAACCCGTGAATAAGGATTCATCTTGCTTTTTTTTTCTTTTTTAATTTGTTGCCTCTTCTCTTACGTGTGTTTATCAAATAAAATCCCTCCAAATGCCTCAAAATATCTCCCACCTTGCTCAAGCCCTCTATTTTGGTTGTAAGATTACTTTGAGCAAGTTTGTTTGGGCTCCCTTTTAAAGAGCCATGGATAATGCAATGGATAATTTTTCGAATTCACCAATTTTGAGAAGGTTTGCAGGATCCCTTTAGATTATGCAACTTTGATTAGATATTGCCTTTTAAATTTTAACACAAATTGGAACTAAAAGGTAAATAAATTGGCTTTTTGAACACAACTTCTACTACATTCTTTAACTAATGGTGTACTTATTATTTGAAAGAGTTATGATACTTGGATACCACTATTTGACATACCAATTACTATGTGACAGTTACCTGGCGATGAGTTGGCAATAAAAATATTCTTTTAATTGGAGATGCTGACTTGTCAAAGAATTAGTTTTTTATTAGGATTAGGGGTGTTTAACGTGAAATGAAGAAGATGAATTTAGGTTATTTTGTGGGTGTCATCATGGTTGGTCGCTGGTTTGGAACGGTGGTTATTTGGAGATGAGTTTCAGAGGTAGTGTTTTGGACCGGTGGTTGATTGTTGGGTGAAATTCTTCGATGGAGCAGTGGTTTGCGGTGAGATGAGGTAGTTCATGGGTGGTTTCCATTTTGGGTAGCATCATGATCTTGATTTTTCCTTAGTTGTTTGCTCAAGCCCTCTATTTTGGTTACTTTGAGCAAGTTTGTTTTAGCTCCCTTTTAAAGAGCCATGGATGATGCAATGGATATTTTTTCAAATTCACCAACTCTGAGAAGGTTTGCAGGTTCCCTTTAGATTATGCAACTTCGATTAAATATTGCTTTTTCATTTTTAACACAAATTGGAACTAAAAGGCAAATAAATTGGCTTTTTGAACACAAATTAGACTACATTCTTAACTAGTGGTGTACTTATTATTTGAAAGAGTTATGATACTTGGATACCACTATGTGACATGCCAATTACTATTTGACCATCACGTGACGATGAATTGGCAATAAAAATATTCTTTTAATTGAAGATGCTAACTTGTCAAAGAATTAACTTTTTATTAGGATTAGGGGTGTTTAACGTGAAATGAAGAAGATGAATTTAGGTTATTTTGTGGGTGTCATCGTGGTTGGTCACTAGTTTGGAACGGTGGTTGTTTGGAGACGAGTTTCAGAGGTAGTGTTTTGGAACGGTGGTTGGTTGCTGGGTACAATTCTTCGGTGGAGCGGTGGTTTGCGGTGAGATAAGGTAGTTCGTAGGTGGTTTCCATTTTGGGTAGCATCATGATCTTGATTTTTCCTTAGTTGTTCTCCGTTTGCGACAAAGGGTTCCATGCTTATTCTCTGTTTTTTAAATTGCTTGAGTGTGAATATATATATATATATTTCTTATTCTGTGTTGGGTGAGAAGGGTAAAGATTTAGTTCTTAAAGTTTACTGTCGTGGTGAGTGGAACGGGTAAAAGTCTAGTGTACAAATTAGGAAAATACAACTTTTTCCTCTACCATGTAATGAAGGCATGCCACATCACACTTGTCAAAGGGGCGTAATCTTTGTGTGGTTGTCAAACCAATTTTTTCCTATTTGAAAAAATCTTAAAATTCTTTATCGTTAATAAAGTTTTCTCAAAATTCACACAACCTTCTATTTTTCAGACACTCAATGCTTGACCTAGTAAATCTTAACTTAAAGATGAATTGTGCCAATTCAAACCATAAAAGCAGTAAAATAGAAGAATGTGGGGTTTGGCAAGGTCAGGTGTGGGTCTGGAATTTATGTTGGATAAGGATATGGTTTTAGTAAGAAAATACAATGATCAATAAGTTCTTGGTAGCAATTAACATGTGTGAATTAAACAAGGATAATGATGACAGGTGGGTTTGGAGAGGTAAGACAGGAAATGTGTATTCCGTGAAGGATGTTTACTGCAAAATTTTAGAGGGAATGAAGGAGTGAGGAGGTGTTTCAAAGACTACAAAAAACAAAAGCACAACCATCTACTCTATTTTGTAGCTGGAGGATTTTTCATAATAGGCTTCCAACTAGAGATAGGCTACTTGGTTTTAGGTATTCCAAACGTGAACTCTATATGTGTATTGTGCAATACCTATGATGAGAATGTTTGTCACCTATTCTTAACTTGTAAGACCGCTAGTAGTATTTGGAATTTGTGTGATAATTGGTTTGTTGTACAAACTATACATCATTGTTTGACAAAGGAACATTTTTTAGGATATCAACTGGTAGGACCAATAGGAAGGGAAGATCATTGGATTACTTTGTATGAGTGATTACTATTTGGCACATTTGGAAACAAAGAAATGATATTATTTTGAAAAACAAGATGTATGACGTTGGTGTTTGTTGTCATTCAAATTAAATCTTGGATAGTAGTAACAACTAAATTAAAAAATGCCTTATTTACTTATTTATAGTGGTGCATCAACCCATTAGCATGATATTTGTAGGATCTGTATTGGTACTGTCTTTTATTGTTGTAGGGTATGATTGGCAGGGACCAATGAATGAAAGTTTTGAAGGAAGTTTAGATGATACTGTTTTTGGATTCATTCACACGACTGATATATGTTATGTTATATATATATTTTTATATTGTTTCCCTGTAATATGCAAGCTGTTTTGGTAGGGGTTTGATATGGATGTTGATTTAAGTATTAGTTTATGTGCATTTATGTGCGCCTTTAGTAAGCAATCCTAATATCAATCTTATTTGGTATTGATTTCTTTGCTTTGTAAATAGGTTAGGATAACCTTATTATCCCATTTAATTTCATTTTTTATCATCAATAAAAGAATACATATTGAAAAATGTATCATTGAATTCAAAATCGCATGTTGACTTTTATAGCCATACAAATAAAGCAATATAACCACATCCACCATTTACATATCCTCAACATGGGTGGTTAGATAAAATGATCCAAAATTTATTTCCTATCCTAAGAATTAGGACTACAGGAATGTTTCAAAGATAACTATAGAATAACAACAATTATATCCCCTAACAACCAACATTCCCTCTTTTAAATTATATACGCTACTATATTTAGTTTAGTTCTGAAGCTTCAATTATGTCTAGCATACTACGAAGTGTTAATTATTGTCTAATTTGATAAAGTTGATTATTATGTCTGCAATTTGAATATGTAATTCAAGGTAGCTCAATGTGACAACTTCATCATTCACCAAGTCTCTCAAAATATAAAATCTTAAGTCGATATGTATGCTTTTTCCCATAAAACACTAGAAGCGATTGTGTTAAAATTCAATAAAAATAGTTTTGGTGAAGCGAAACATAAAACATTGAAATATTCCACACTTACGTTTTCAGTTAAATTAAAATCGTCCAATGTCCTTGCGCTTTTAATGTATGTAAACTTGTCTTGAGAACACACAATTTTAAGCAAATCATATTTTAAAAAATTGTTATTGGTAATGACGATTTTAATTAAAATAAGTTAATTGTATAGAATAATTTAAACAAACTCATCCTCACCTCTCATGATTACATTATTTACACACAACACATTTTTACCTTTCTCACATTTTTACCTTTCTCGATTTGAGTTAAACGAAATCCAAAACATTTCATAGAAATATATATTTATTTATAATGAAACCGTGTTTGGTAGACACAATTTACCCATTTTATGAATTAAAATAAATTTACCCATTTAAGAAATTTTCTTTTAGAATTACATCGTTTCAAAAATTTTGAATTCACAAAAAAACATGTACTAGAACATGTCAACTTAACATATATCCAGGTATTATTTTGAGAGTATAAAACTATCATTAACATCAGTGTGAATCATACAATGTAAACGTACCATGTCATTTCGCAGATTTTCATGTTATAAGGATTAGAAAATCACAGAAGGAGTTTTAGATAGAGTTATCAAGAGAAAAGCAAGTCATCAAAAGAAGAAAAGGTTATGGATAAGAGTCATAAGTGGACAAGAAAATACAATTTTCGATAAGATTTTAGAGTCATTTGATATGTTCCTAGCAAAAACGGTGATAGGAGTTTTTGTATATATTTCCAGCAATCTAAGGCTTTTCCGTTTGTTGTATCTATATAAAACTTACATAAAATCCTAAACTAGCCATGTAACCCATGTCCACATTGATGAAGTGTGTGCTCCTAGTGACCTTTGAGTGATCATGTGTGTTGCATGTACTCGTAATTGCTTGTTTGTATAATGGGTTGTTGTCTTCATTAATAATAGTAATCATAGTTGCACGTTTAAATAATGGCTTTTGTGTATTCATGTTAATACTTGATAGTGTCTTTTTATTCGAAGACCTTGATGTTTGTAACCAGCTTGCTTAGCTTATTTCCTGCGTTTGAATAGCCTATGTCGCACTAGTTTGACCTTTTCTATCATATATCCCATTCAACACTAGTCAAACTATTACTTTATATTTTTTTAATTTATTTTATTATAATGTTACACTACGAACCTTGTTCGAATATCCTAAAATTCATTCCAACAACATACAAAGTTGTACAATATATATATATATTAGTGTCACTTGTTAAAACACTATAATATGTTTTATTAACGAAATACATTAGAAATCATAATTAGCAGAAAGAATTATGATTTATTTATAAAAATAAAGGTAGTGTTCTCCACAAACATTTATGTTGCAGTCCAAATCAAATCGGACATATATTATTGAGACGAGCTTATAGAAAAACAACAAAAGGAATGATGATAATGCATCCAACAATATTTGCTCTAAGAAGTGCAGCTAGGGCAAGTGCGTTGATCTCAGGCAAGGATTGCTGCCACGGCAGCGATGAATGCCCCAGAGAGAGAAGCGATGAGAGAAGAAGCGGAGGAAGTGGGAGCGGGAGCCGGAGCTGGAGCTTCGACGGTGATGACGAGCTTCATCTGATGATTGGCGCAGTGGTTTCCCTTGCTGCAAATGTACCACTTCTTCCCTTCGGCTTTCAGCGTGATGGTGTCCTTTCCGGTGGAGAGTACCTCGTTCTCTGCTGTGGAAATGCACTGCTGGAACTCTGTTCCGTTCACTTTCACCACGTTGTGGTTCTCTTTGTTATAGTTGAACACTGCCATAAGAGGGTCTTCATCTTAGGGTGGAACTCCAAGGACTTGTAATAATAATACTCAACAAACCACTACAACCTTATACATCATGTTTTAAACTAATTCATTGTTTTAAAATACATTCTTTCCATTAGTTTTTTTTTTTTTAACTGTCAACAATAAATTAAATAAGAAAATTATCTTAAAAATATTTCAATCTTTATATAACTGTTAAATGCTCTTGATATTGAGTCAATATAAACTTGTTGGATTGTTTTAACTGACATGTCTTAAAATGTTTTAAAAATATGTTGGATTGTTTTAGGTCACATGTCTTAAAATGTTTTAAAAATATGTTGGATTATTTTAAGTCACATGTCATGACGTTATCTTTTTTACAAATTATAATTATTTTTTCTCTTAAAACCTTTTATAAATTTGAAAGATTTGACTATTTGATACTCCTTTTTTAAGTGATGTGTTCTATATTCAATATAAATTAGATGCTCACATGCGTATGACATTAATATGATACATATCACGAAAATGTCTAATTCAATTTTTTTTTTTAAATATTTATCAGTTTAACACTATTCCAACACAATTTTAATAAGAATTAATACAGTAATTTTTTAAAAACTTATAAAATTATTATATAGATAAAAAAAATATTTAAATTATATATGTAAATATGTGTCTCTATATCTTATACTTTAAAAGATAGATTACACGTATTTATGTGTTCATGTCGGTGTTGGTATCAATTTCCGTGTTTCATAGATTTTTATAATTTACAAACCTATTAAAAATATTTAAATAATTTAACCTAATATATAAAACAGTAAAGAAAGCAGATTTCAAAGGCAGAGATAAGAGCATTCATCCATACAAATGATAGTGATAATTTTGGGAAGTATGTAAAGTGTGAAGCAAATTCAGAGGAAGGAGCTAGGGTTTTTGAAACTTACAAAGGGTGTCACCAACACGGAAAACCTTGTCCTGTGCCCACGTTGTGTAGTTAAAATCAAGAGTCCAACCCTTGTCGTCACCCACAACATAATCAGTAGCCATAGCAACTGAGGAAAGCAGAACCATGGAAATGGCAAAGAAGGCAAGACGAGCTGAAGAAGAAGCCATTTGATTTGAACTAACGAGTTGAAGTAAACTATGGAACAAGTTGTGTTGGTGCTAACAAATATCTCTATGCAAATGTTATTGCTTAGATGAATTGTTAGCTCACACCGTTTGAAACTGAATGAGGATTATATATATAGGAGTTGTTATGTATTGATTTTATCGACGTACATGGCCGGCTTTTACCCTCTATACTTGTATTTACTCTTGAAGATACAACTTTTCTTGGACTTAATCTTAAACTGGACATTGTAAATTATGTCTCTTATCCTTTTTAGAGACTTAAATTTAATATACATGAATTAAGAAATATATTTACTATGTAAAATGTTGTGCATTTCAACTCAAACGTCCTTATTTAGATATGTATTGATTTTGATGCTTTGCATAGTGATGAATATTATTAAATAGTAGTATATTTGAGGAAAAAAATTAGTTAGTTTTGACGTATTAAAACATTACTAGTTTAAGATAAAAAAAATGTAAATAATTATATAATGTTTTTTAGATAAAGTGAATTAATAAAAGAAATAGTGTTAAAAAATATATTGTATGTTTATTTTTTTGTTTAGAAAGGGTGAGTTGAGGGATGATGCCACGTGGAAGGAGGGGGGGAAATGGATAAAGTTTTGGGAGAGAGAATATTTGTTCCGGCGGCCTGCGCTCTTGGCTGTCGTACTATTTGATTGCAGACTTAGATCATATGTACCCAAAAGATACCTACCGCCTGATCGTGATCATTGATATGTTTGGTCACAAATATATGGATTTGGTTAAAGAAAAAATTAAGTGAAATAAAAAATAATTATATGAGAAAAGATCAAATTATAATAGTATAATTACACATTAATATAATTTTTTTGTATATATAATCAATATGAAAGAATTATGAATTTAATGATCAGTTTTTGACCAAAAAATATAATTTAATAATAATATAAAATTTCGTAATATATAAGAAACATTAAAAAATAGAATATAAGAGAAAAACCTTTGAAACAAGAGATACCAAGATTTTATTATAGAATATCTCCTGGATGAAGAGTACACAAGACTTTGAATTCTAAACTTAGCCTGATTTCATGGTTACCAAATTCCTAGTTTTGCAACTTCATAAAAAGTTTTATGTGGTGGGTATAAAACACAACGATTTTACCTATCTTGTATTTCTTTATTGTTTTATTTATGATATTTTCTTGAGACTAATATGGAGTGAGATAGGGTAGATAGAAGGTTTGGCAACAAAAAGGATAATTACTTTTAATTTCAATACTTTTAATCTTTTATTTGTATGAGTCCAAAGTCTTATTTTTTTTAAGAGGGAAGCCACAATTTTACTTTTAATGTTTTGCTTTTACGAGGGTGAGTAATAGGTTCCATTCAGAATATATGGTTTATATTATAATTATACATACCACATTTTTTTTAGTTTTAGGGCATACTTTTTAAATATGACCTATTTTTTTAAATAAGGTATAGGAAAAAAAAAGTAACTTAAAATGTCCACAACTCAAAAAGTGTGACTTATAGTGAAAATAAATCACACTTATAAAAGTGTGGCCTTTTATACTTTTAGGCCACATTTATTTGTCTGTGACCTATAAAAGTGTTGCCTAAAGTGATAAATGTTATAGTATCATTTAAATAAAGAAGATAACACATTTAGATTTATGCATACATGAAAAAAGTGAAAAAAGTTAACAAATGTTTCTCATACAACTAACTATATAAAGTCAAATTAGTGATGGTAAAGTAAACTTCAAGTTATCTCTTGATAATATTTTAATTATTACATTAATTTCATTATTATTAATATAAATATTTATTATCTCTAATTAGTATTGAAATTATCTTTATGTATAGTGATATCTCATGTTAATATGTTTAGATTTTAAATGAAAAGTTAAATCTTTACTAAAATAAACAATAGTTTGATTATCTACAAATAACAAATGTTTTTTTTCAACAAAACAAAATTCTTACAAAATTTGTTTTACTGGTGAAAACTCCTTTCATACTTTGATAATAGCAATAAATTTTGTCTTTGTAGAAGATAAATTTACACATATTTATAGTTTAGACCGACAAATTACAACTTTTCTTGCAAAATTAATCCAAAAGTCTGAAGTAGATTTTCTTAAATCAATGTCCATTTGAATTGAATACCTCATCAAAATAGATATATCACTATTAAAATAAATTTCATTTGTGTAATATCATGAAGATGCCTCAAAATTCATTTTACAACATTTTAACTTTTTTTGAATTTGACATAAATCTATTAACTATACCAACATAGTTGGCCTTACGTACTTCATTTCATATATCAAATTATCCATTATAGAAACATAAAAATTTTGTTGCATTTCTAGTTTATTTTCTTCATTTTTAAATTATTTAAATTTAATTTAAAGTGAGTTACAAAATTAGTGTTCACCACTTTGGCCTTTTTCATTTAGAATCTCTATAACACTATTTTATTATAATATTCTTGTGACAACCAAATTTGCATCTCTTTTCTGTCATGCATGATTCTTATACAAAGAATATGTTTAATAACTACGAAGTTTTTTATGGAAACTTACTCGCTTAATTACTTTTTCAACATGTGAATCTTATAAACATCTTTTCCCAACAATAAGCATGACATCAACTAATAATAAGATAATAAAATCATCACTAAAAGATTTTCTAAAAGGATACAATGATCAAAAATAGTCTTCTAGTAGAGTTACTAACACATAACAAACATAAACTTCTTGAACTATTGTTTTAGAGTCAAACTGTATAAGCTCTTTTTCAAATTCAACCTAATACATAATCTTTCACATCTTTAACAAGAAAACTATTAAGTTGTTTTATGCAGGTCTCTTTCTCTAAATTATACTGAAGGAAAGCAATCTTCACTTTCATTTACTCTACCTACATATCAAGAGTAATAGTTAAACTTAACACAACTTTAATCATTAGTGCAAAAAATGTGATTTTACATTGTATTTATAACATCAACTCTTGCAAAATCAATGTGAAAATAAGCGCATTGACATTTTTGTAATATGAGAGTCACATAAAACATTGATTGTAATTACAACCGATGTTATCATAAAACAATTGAGTTAGTATGTCATAAGTTAAACCTTAATGTCTTCTTTTTTTTCTCTCTTATTTTTCTCTGCAATGTAGAAAACAAAAAAAATTGTCAAAACCTCATGTTTTACATGTAAACAAAATATCTTCACATGCAATCTCGTCCTCCTCCCTATCTTATCCATATATTTCTACAACCTTGTTATTCTCTTATGTCAATATTGATTTCCTTCACTTCCACTATCCTCCGCATAACAAATTTCACCTTATCCACCATCGCTTCTCGCATTCTTTTCATCTTTTGAGTTTCTTTCTGTAAACATTTTTTTCACTAGTCTCTTCTTCCATTACTTGTAGAAAAAAGATATAATCCTCGACTCCCTTCTTGTGTTGCTAGTTCATTTTTTGCCTCATCATCTACCAGTGTACAATGAAAGAATGTTAATAATTTTTTAATTTAATTTTAATATTTAAAAATAATTATTATATTGTATCATCCAAGGTAAATAATTAAAACAATTGTATTTGATTACAAACATTTGTATAATGTTATTATATTGTTTGATGTAATACATATTGTTATTGTTATATTGCTTGTCTTGAGTAATAAAATATCAAAAATAAAACAATGGATATATGTGAACTAGAAACATTCGTTAAAGAGAAAAAAATATAATAGACCACATCATGTAGAAAGTGGAGATACTACATCGTTTGTTGTTGCAACTGATGTAATATCTTCTATTTCTACATGAGTTGTGACCTATAATCGATTTAGAAAGGGCTTCTCAACTATTTTTTGGTTAAAACATTAACATACCACATCGATTAGGTACAAAATCAATATAATATGTCTAACTTTTACATTAGTTATCAATTCATGTAAAAAGTTCTCCACTTTTACATCATTGACATCTATATTGATTCTACAACCAATGTAGAATGTTTAAAATAAATGTAAAAAGTCCATTTTTAGTAGTGAATGGATGAGATTTTCATAATATACAAGAATATCACTAAAATCAACAACCTTTCTCTTAAGCACTCCTTCATCACTAATAAGATACATAAAGTTACTTTGATGCTTTATCATATAACTCCACTTGTTATACAAGAACCTTTTTTTTTTCTTGTGTAACTTCATCAAATAAAAATATGCGATTATCATGTATGGATTTCATCTCATCCTTCATTACATCTAACCACTTTTATTTTTCTTCACTCTCCATAACACTTTGGTTCTCACGTATATCAAGATCACAAATTCATTAGGAAAGTACCTTATACATGATTGTCTCCCTATTGGACTTTCTAAGTTGACATTGAGGTGGTTCAATAACATCAACAAGATGCATCTCGTGACATTCATGCTCCTCTTCTTCATCATCAATAGGAACATCTACCTCATCTCCATAATCATGTTATTCATCATTATAAACAATATTATCCATATTCTTCATGGTTTATTAAACTAATTTAGCATCATTCATGGCACAATCTTCTTTGGATTTAGACTCTTCCACCTTATCAATTAGTTTTCAATTGTTTGGTCTTCCATGAATTTCACATCACAATTCTCTTGAGCTTCTGTTTGACCATGGGTATATGACATGTAACCAAATTTATCCTCACCATAACTAGCGAAAATACATTGTCTTAACTTTGCATGAAAATTGGATTTTTGTTCCTTTGGAAAAGGTAATGTCTTACAAATACTTTAAATAATGTAATCATAGAGGAGGGAACAATAATGCAAAGGGAAAAGGAAAGTTTTAAAAGTAAGGAATTTTTTCAAACAGTTTCTATAAATGAAGAGATGCTGAAGAAGAAGAGAAGATAAAGATGTTGCTTTCTAGAATATTTTAGAAGATTCAAAAATGTTATAAAAGTGTTTAATGAGAAGATGAATAGAAATAGGAAGATACATGAATTTAATTAACTAACTCGAAATTCAGGTAGTTAACCAAGTTTATGCATTTAACTACCTCACCATATGAAGTTTGCAACTTTCTCTACATGTTATTTTTGTGACCCGTGAAGATTCACCACATGATAATTTTGTTACATCTTATTATCATATGTGATGTCTAAAATACATTTAAAACGAAATGAAATTAGTTTTAAGTTTTAAATGTATTTTGATTGTCTTGGGAGTATAATACTCTTTTCATAGATTTTTATCTTGAAGAGCTTCTTCAAATGATGAATTTTTATTACACTTATTCTTGAATTTTTATCTAAGGTGATATGTTCTACTCATTCCTTTCCTTAATCTATTTTTTCCAACTTTAACTTATTGTGTTTGGCTATAAACCTCTTTTTCTATCAATTAAAGTTGTTCAAAGCTTTTTTGAATTGATAGATCCAATACATGTTTAAGGAGAACAATATCAAGTAGCATCAAAAGCTATGCTTTAGCATAAATTTAGAAGATATTATGTCACCCTAAGTAATTAACCTTTTCAAATGAATTTTCCTTTGCCTTCCAAACCTATTATTATGAGTAATATAATTTTATATTTTTCATTTATGACTTTTAGGTTAAATAATCTATTAGTAATTTTATACTTATTTTTAGTTTGATTACATCTCTATTTATAACTAAAATTAATCATCACTTAAATGTTGATGGTAAATTAAACAAGTTGGTACAAAATTTTAGTAAATCCAACTTGTTGATGAATGCACACCTTTCTTAAAAGAATCATAAATTACAATTCTAAACTTGTTTCGAATGATTGTTATCTTTTTTAACACATAATTACAATTTCTATTTTATAACCAATAAATAATCACTCAAATTCTTTTGAAAAATTACATATGTGGATACAAAATTTTGGTTAGATCATAGTAAGGCTTTGAAGGACATAATCAATGACTAAACATTTAAGCTTTGTTTGGATTCAGAAAGAAATATGAGAGAGTGAATTTGAGTTGATTTAAAATGAAAGTGTGAGGAAAGTTGGGTTGTTTGAATTAAGGGAAAGATAATGAGAATTGAATGGAAAGTTTATGAAAATGTGTAAATGACATGATGTATATAATTGATAAAATATATTTTAATAGATAAAATTATAATTAAAATTAATTTAAAATTAAATATGATTAATTTGTTAAGTGTGATCAATGAATTATTATTATTTTGATTATTGAAATTATAATATTATCAATTATTTTAAAATAAAAACTAAACTAATAATAATAATAATAATAATATTATAATTATTATTTTATAAATTTATTATTAATATTATGATATATTATATAATTAATTATATTCATTTTATTATAATATAAATATTAATATTAATAAATTAAATATATATAAAATATAATCGAAACTTTATTTATCCTGCGAATCTTCACTACTTTATAAAAAAATAACATACTGTTATGAAGTTTTGTTTTTGATTTTCAACTTTAAATAATAGTTTATTTCTCTAACCAGGAAATTTCACCGTAAATAAACTCTTAAAGTAAATTTAAAAACGGAAAATGTTACTTTGACACTGCATTTTCTCTTACCTCTGTTTGACACTCCGACGTGACATGTGCTGTCCCGCGTGGCAACGAAAGAGAAAACGCAATTGTTTTTGACTTACGTGGTTTACCTTTGTCTTTTTGCAAGGGTAATTTTTGTCATTTGCCTTCTGAAAGGGCAATTTGAGAGGGAAAGCATAACACACACATGTGTCTCAGGGGTAGAATGTCCAAGTGGTTAGCTCAGTTCAAATAAGTGGTTCGCTATGTGTAATTTTGGAACACACACATGTGTCTCAGGGGTGGTAGGTCTAAGTGGTTAGCTCAGTTCATCTAAGTGGTTCGATATGTGTAGTTTTGGAACACACACATGTGTCTCAGGAGTGGAAGGTCTAAGTGGTTAGCTCAGTTCAAATAAGTGGCTCGCTGTGTATAGTTTTGGAACACACACGTGTCTGAGGGGTGTAAACACTAAGTGGTTAGCTCAGTTCAAATCAGTGGTTAGCTCAGTTCAAATCAGTGGTTCGCTGTGTGTAATTTTGAAACACATACATGTATCTCAAGGGTGGAATGTCTAAGTGGTTAGCTCAGTTCAAATAAGTGGTTCGTTGTGTGTAGTTTTGGAACACACACACGTGTCTCGGGTAGAATATCTAAGTGGTTAGCTTAGTTCAAATAAGTGGTTCGTGATGTGTAGTTTTGGAACACACACACGTGTCTGAGGGGTGAAAACACTAAGTGGTTAGCTTAGTTCAAATAAGTGGTTCGCTGTGTGTAGTTTTGGAACACACACGTGTCTCAGGGGTGAAAACACTAAGTGGT
>Ga0209489_101338_pt1 | contig 50399 bp, 27 predicted proteins | sample SiratrowhiteBW_FD_187527 | JGI IMG/M metagenome (GOLD analysis project Ga0209489, IMG submission 187527) | Root nodule microbial communities of legume samples collected from California, USA - Siratro white BW (SPAdes) (version 2) | ecosystem: Host-associated > Plants > Roots > Nodule | place...
GCACATCATGCTAAGTTGAATCATACTTGCCTCAACCACATTCCTAAGTTCTAGACCAAGCTTCAAATCTTCATGAATCTTCATGCATTCCACATATGATCATAGGTCTTGAACTTCTTCACACATGGTTGGCTTCATCAAATCACTGCAGCAGTCCACTGATGCTAACAGATAAACATGCACATTACCTCATGTTTATAACTTGTCAAAGTCACTGATAACTTGTGCTAACCTAGACCGTGTTAGATGAGATGTAACCCTAACATGTATTAGGTGGTTAGGGTGGCTTAGGACACATGTCGTCAGATAAACATGCCACATGTTTATGACTTATCATAGTTACTGGAAACACATTTTAACCTAAACTATGTTGGATGGGATGTAACCCTGACATGCATTGGGTGGTTAGGATGATTAAGAACATGCACATTGCCACATATTTATTACTTGTCATAATCATTAAAAATGTGTGTTGACCTAGACTGTGTTGGATGAGATGTAACCCTGACTTGCATTGGATGGTTCAGGAAGCTCAAGACACATGTCATTAGATAAACATGCACACTGCCACATGTTTATTACTTGTCATAGTTACTAAAAACACATGTTAAACTAAATTGTGTTGAATAAGATGTAACTTTGACATGCATTGAGTGGTTAGGGTGACTGAGGACACATGCCATCTGACAAACATGCACTCTAACATGCATATAGGGCTTGTTAACTTTAATAGAAATTTAAAAAAATTGGGATGTCTATGGATTTAAATAAATTTGACATTTGTATAATAATTACATTGAAAATTGTGTTGGATTATATAATTATTGTAGCATTTAGTTTGTATATACATATTGTGTGTATTAATAATGTAATGCAATAAAATTCAAAAAGAAGTGTGGTGATATAAAATTTTTAAAGAAGTGTAAAAGTAAAGTAGTTAAGAAGAAAGTTATGATGGTTGGCATGTTTAATTAAAAATAATAATATTATTAATTTTGTTAATGACATATTACAAAAGTACAAGATAATTAATTATAGGAATTAGATCCCCTGAGTCCAAGGTTGTTGAGACAGTGATTTCGTATGTGCCCTAAAGTATGACAATAGGAACATCAACTAGTCTGAGCTTTGTAGATGTCCATTTCAGCTTTAATTCGTGATGACTTTGGTTGACCTTTGGAGCTTCTTCTTTTTGCTGAATTAGTGTAAAGTTGTTGACCTTTGTGGGTTGGCCAATAATCTTAGTGTCTAAGCTCCCCAAAGAAATTGACGTATTGACTACATCCAACCTATATACATGATTGATGTACATGTCAGAATCATGATGAACATGTTTGCACGCTGCAAACACATAAGAGTATGGGAGATGAAGTTTCTAGAACTTCCCACCATCGCACCAGCGTTTATCAAGTCTAATAACAAATTTTATAGCATGTCAAACTTCTCTTAGGTTGACCATGTTCTCCTCTAAAATCTTGTGCTACTTCTATCAAATTCAAGAACACTGTGAGTGTTTGATTTTAAATGAGCATCTTCTAACACCTTTGAAGCAACTTCTGGATATACATGGTCATCATTAATCATTTCACTGATTTCCCTTCCTCTTTCAATGAAGAATTTATATATTACCTTGTGTATGTGGCATGACCATGGAGGAGACTAGCAAATTTTTTGTTTTCTTAAGGACTGAATTGATGGATTCTGCTAAGTTGATCATCATTAGACCCATCTTTCATCATCGTGATATGCAAGTTTTTGCTTCTGGAATGGCTTCTCTTACAATGTTGTAGTAATAGTTCTCTATGTTCAGTCATTATGTATGCTACGTGTTGAAGTAAAGAAGTTAAGATAAAATAAATAACATGGAAATGAAAAATTATTATTTTCAAAATAGAATTGCTTACCATGTTTATAAGGTCCTTTCTCATAGTGACATTCTTGAATCGTCTCATGAAATTTTTCTACAATGTGTCAAAGGCAAAAACACATACATATAATTACCCTCAGTTTATCCACTCCCAAGTCTTCCGTATGCGACATTAATGAAGTTGTTGCAAATTGAAATTAAGCACAGGTTCACATACCTCCTTAGGGTCTTTAAGAAAAAAAATCAAGCATCTGTAGTTTCACCTTCAACAATAGTGAATACAATAGGGATTATGTTGTTCCTTTCGTCTTATGCAACTACCACTAGTAGGGTGCCCTTGAATTTGTCATACATAAATAAGTCATCCACTTGCACTAGTGGCTTGCAAAACTGAAACTCATCAATGCAAGGCTTGAAGGTCCTGAATAGTCTTTTAAAGTATATCTTCTCATATTATAACTCTTCACCATGAGATGCTTGTGTGGTAAAGAGGTAGTGGAAACCAAGAAGACATTGTGACATTGCTTGCAATAGATTGTGCAATTTCTGATTCTTCCCAATTATTGTAGACATTTTCAATAAAGTCTTTCTATATGTCATAGTGTATCCAATGAGGACTTAATATGAGCAATAATAGTGGCAATTGGGATAGATGGATCCGCATCCATAATTTAACGAATATGTTGTGAAATCAAGTGTGATGGAGATACTCCTTGGCGCTTTAGCTTGTAGCTCACACTTCAATGGATGAATAGCATGTTCAAGCCATTTGCACCGAACACATTGGATGAAAGGAGCTCCCCATGATGCGGAAGCAATGGATGTCGAGGAATTCACCATGGAAGGAAGCGTGCAAGGAAAGTTTGATATGGTTTTGGTAAAGAGGATAGTGAAAGCCTTGAAGGAGGTTAGGCCAACCTTCAAGAGAGAGCTTATAGCTTCTAGAAGTAGAAACTCAATGTGAAACCTGAGGCAATGTGCTGAAAATTTGACAGCATTTCATTACTCAAATCAAGTCTAATGGAGAAGTTCCTATACCTCTTATTTATAGAAGAAATGATGAGCTACTTAGCTTCCCATGCAAGCTATCTAGGTAGGGTATGAGAGAAGTTAGGTCTAGAAACCTTAGCTTATACGACAAGCTTCTAACCCTAGTTTTTATGACAGACTTCCCAAACCTAGCTTGCACTTAAAGGCTCTCACAAGGTGGTGACAAGTGGCACAAGGAGAGAGAGCTCCTTGTGCTACTTGGACTCCTTAATCAAGCCCAACATTATTTATAGACCTCAAGGCCCAAACTTACACTACATGGCCCAAAAATACAAGGTCCAAATTTATTCTACTTGGTCCAAATACAAGGCCCAAATTATTTTAAACTATTCCAAAAACTTTATACAAATTAGAGGACTTCTCCTTAATACTCTATTTTCTCCACAGGGATTTCTTCATGTTTGTATTTGGGCACGAGCAGCTGATTAAAAGCCCAAATAGGATGAGATGGGTCCAATCTTCTAGAAAGCTCTTAATTCTTCCTTTGGCTCTTTGTCCTCTTTATTTTTTGATTAATGTCGCTGGAGCGTACTCCATCAATGTGTGACCCTAACCTACTATGGTCCTATGAAAGCAAAGACTTAGCATAGGTATGGACTCCATCTAACTTTTGAATCTCTCAAATTTGTTCTTTGGCATGCAAGATTGTCCAACACTTCTAGTTGTAATGACGGTGAACAAACTGGACTCTTAATCTAGAGGTTTTGAAATGCGTGATCATGTATGTACAGTGGTTCAATATATGGAACTTGTTTAGTGCATCCACGAGTTATTCCTTGTTATAGAACTTCATTCCCTTAAATGATGTTTCAAGTAAATGTTCCACTTACTCAACGTCAAATGCATGACCGAAATCAACATTTTGTTCATGAAGAAGTGTGGTATATGCTTGGAAGTGTTGCGGAGGGATGTACAGATGGGGTAAATAATGTTCGGGTTCATGTTGTATGGGAGGAAATCATTATCATATGCATGTTAAATGAGGATGTAATCCTCATGATCATTGAAAGGCCTTAAAGATGTTGAGGGAATCTTATGAGAGCTAGTGGGAGTAGAAAATATCATACATAGTGTAGAATTAGAAAAATGAGACAATTTCATTTTCGGGTAAATAAGAGGTAATGGTGATAGGTTTGCATGGGTGATGGGGAAAAATTTGATACAAATTGACCAATTAGAAGTTGGGTGTAGAATTATATATCAGTTTCCCAATCCTAAATATGTGTTATTTAAAGCAAAGGTTTGTGGTGTGAGTTGTATAGGTGAGAGTTAGTGTTGGTCAAGAAGAACGTGTTCTCTATGGTAGTGTGAACATTGAATGTGATGAATGTAAGAAATACATGTATGGTAGCCTATGCATATCTTAGTGTCGGCTAAAGTTGGGTTTTTTTTATGTTGATGAGCCTTCTAAATATGTCATCCATAAGCTGAGTTGTAGTGTAGTACACATCTTCACTAGCAACCTGAATGGGTATTTATAGATCACCTAGGAAATTTGTTCGTGTGGCCCTCAATGGTATTTTTATAGGACGATTTCTTTAAATTCTTGAAATGTCATTCTTCTGTGAATACACATCATCACAACGTTCCTTTGTAAGAAAACTCTAATTTCAGGATAAGTAACAATTTGACCAACATCATAAGTGATTGTTCGAATTACATAAGTCATCTCAAATGAAAAAGGAAGACAACTTGTGGAACTCTCAAAGGATAGAGAGAAAGCAGTGAAAGTGACTCTAAAATTTTAGAAAGAAATCAAAGAAAGTATGAAGTGAGGAGGAATTGTTGAGGGAAGTTATGGTAAGGTTTATATCTTATTTATAAAGAAAAGAGACACATTTGTTCATGTGGGCATGTAAGTGGCACAAGAGTTTAGGCAGTCGTGTGAATGGTACAAGAATTTAGGCAATCATGTCAATGGTATAAGAGTTTAGGCAATCATGTAAGTGGCACGAAAGTTTAAGTACTCATATGATGAAGCACGAACCTTAGGCGATCATATGAATCACACGAGATTTTATGCAAACATGAAAATAGGACAAGAGTTTACGTACTCATGCCACACGACACAAACCTCTAAGAAATCATGTCAAGGGCGCTACATTTAAGGCGGACATGGCAGTGGGACACTAACATATACTACGCCCATGTGAATTATTGTACGACAATTTATGTGGTCATGTGTGGCATGATATTTTAAGGTGACATGTGATTGGAATGTGGACTTACATTGTCATCCATGAGAATTATTGCATAACAATTTAGGCAATCATGTGAATTATTGCACAACAATTTAGGTGATCATCTGAATGGCCTGCAAATTGGGGTGGTCATGTGAGTCGAGTGGTAATTAATCGGGGCATGCATAACAAGAATGGCCCATAAGGCAAAGTTTCGATGCATGTGAAGATTGAAAAGAATGGTAGTTGTGGCACTGCGTTTAAGGTTGCTACATCAACACAATATTGCAAAAGTCAGTGTAGAGTTGACATTGATGTGATAGATGGTCATGGTACTTCGCGTAGAAAATGACAGTCGTTAATAAATGTTGCTCTTCGATATTAAAGAGAGAATAATTCTCCTAATAAAGAAAGTGATAACTTAAACATCAATTGGAAATCCATAGTACATTTTTATTCATTACAACATCACTCTAACTTCAGATAACCACTCAATTTCTTCTCCATATCATAAAAAGACACCAAAGAGGTTGGGTGTGGGTTGTGTTCAAAGATGCATGTCATTATTTCAACCTGAACTTGGGAAGCATGTTCTGTTGCCATAAAGAACAAATATTCTACATCTTTATCTTCAAAAATCTTACATGAACTATACGAACATGTGGTAGCAGAAATATAGATTGGATACCTACATTGAAAGTCGACAACATACAACTTGTTTGTTGCTGTAATGAATTAAGCATAGTTTGCTTCATTTTGAACATTGTTATTGCATTTGTGATACTAACTTAAGTCATGTGTTAATTGACATAGTGAGTAAAGTATTTATCATATGTAATGATGTCGTCGTTGTGAAACACTACCATAGTAAACATTGTCGAAGTCATGTCTATTGCTTTAGGTGTTGGATTAGTGATAATAGGTAGGTAGTGGCCATATTCATAGATGGTTAAGTTCATCATGTGTTATGTTTAATGAGTGGTGCATAATAGATATGAAAAAGCAATAATTATTATTAATGTGTAGTGTACAATGCAATTGTAGGCGGTCACTGGGTACAAAGATTTGGATCCTTGCCATAATAATTGAACAATGTTAATGGAATCTAATGTTGGTGGTCAATTTCCTTAGTAGTATCATTTAATCTTAAATATCATTTTGTTGTTAACATATCTTTTGAGTATGGTTACAAGCAGTGGAATATTGACAACTATCTCATTCATTTCTACGATTAATGATCACAAGCAAAATAACAACTTGTGTTAAAGTTGAATAACCAAACAAATAACAACGACATGAAAAATAGTACATAAAATAACCATTGACATTTCATGGAGTGGTTGATATTTTTTTATTGGTGGACAGATAAGGAACACAATTTCGTCAACAGACCTTGTAAATGTTGCATTGAATTCCATGAAACTATAACAATTGAGTTCAACCTTTCAATTAATCAATATTGGATAAGTCTTCATTAGTTAGTATTTCAATAACATGGTATGAAACGTGACCTCAATCTATGAATTGTGGTTTACATTAATATAATTTATGTGTTGTGCATCATGGCGAACTCCAAACACAGTGTACATTGATTGAATCACAATACGAAAGGAACAATCATATATAAGGTATCCTTACAACTTTATAAATATGAGATCTAAGGTATAAGACCTTCGTTGTGGAAGCAAAACGACCATTGAAATGGAAAACTACTACAAATGAGTCGTTATTGTCCAAACTAATCGACATTGTCATGTATCACAATGTGAAGGTACAGAGAAATAACTATATTAACTATTTTGTCACTTAAGAGATAACTAACATTAACTCGAGAGCTGGTAAATTTATAGACCATGATTTTTAATGATTGATACCTAACACACATTGAAGACCCTTTTAGGCTTTTTAATGATGACATAGCACATAAATCAATGCACTACCTTTTAACGGATAATCCAAATTAGATGAACCTAAAGGACTTAATGATAATTGAGACACATTTATGACCTTTTAGGCTTTTTCAAAGTTATAAAACACATTGATTAAAACACCAGCTTTTAACAAATAGTACACATTAAATGGGCCTTCAAATGAACAAACATGATTGAACTTATAGTATTCAACTTATAAAAATGAATCACCTACTTCCACATTCTTTTATATATAGGTCCAATGTTTATATTACACCATCTTTACTTCATAATCGAGACTTACAAGTGAACCTAAATTGCATACTACAACTCCATTGTTTACAAGTTCCTTTAACTAGTGTAAAATGTTGTTGCGGAAGCAATAAGAGCACAAATATGCCTACATTGGTTCCATGGTAACTTAATTTACATGTGATTGACTTAGTTGTTGAATACTTTGACATAAGTTTGAGTAATTTTCTTTGTGTAATTAAGATCCAAAAGGAAGCATTGTGTCGTCCTACTACCATTCAATGTCTAAGCCACACCTTCTAGCAGTTCCTGTGCTAAAGCAAGCATGGTTTGGTGAAATTGCAAAGCTCAGACATCTAAAGGGTGATCATGATTTGTAAAAGCTTTAGTAGAGAGGAGGAGACTAAAGATGCATACATCTCATTTCCCAATTAGGAAGAAATGTATATCACATTTTTTGGCATAACCCCTATGTCAACACCCGATATCGTCCTGGTCAAAAATGAAAACAATATTTTTATTAATGCTCTTTTTTTTAATTCATAATCATAAAAAATATAAATTATACAAAGGTTCGATACACACCAAATGAAGATCAGCTCATCGTAGAACGTTAAAGGTTGTTTGATGAGAGACTATATTTGAAATCTGAAAGGATGCCTTATGGCAGCTTCCCTGAGCCTCGCCTATTACAACAATCAGTCCTCGTGATGATGTGACACTTGTTCTTTTAATGAGTGTCCTAGCTCATTCAGAGGTGACAGTTAAATTCAACTGTGTTGTTCGGGTGGTAGTAACAATGTCATGTCAAGCTGAAGAACTCTACTCTCCTGCTGGGATATATAGAATGTGTCTAACAGTAGAGGATTCAATTGCTAGAATCCATACTTATATATTTGCTGAGGGTGGAGAGATCCTTTTTATGGAAATCCTAGCGTTGAAAAGTTGAGAAAGAAGCTGAGCAAATTACTTGGAGTAGAATGTGATGGTGGCAATGATGGGGTAAAGAATGCTCCAAGAAATCCACCATGGATTTGTGTTTGTCTAAAGTCATACTATGTCTCCAAGGCTGATATGTGGGGCACTTGAAACTTTAGCATATTCGATACCAAAATCATGAGAGATACATGATAGAATTTATATGGTTATAAATCCTGTTTTTTGGCCTCCTATTGAAGGAAAACATGAAAAAACTAGAGGATCCCTTTTTTGTGCATAAAAAAGCTTGAAAACCCCTTTTTTGTAATCTTCCAAGGCTATATTTAAGTATATAAGTATGTAGAATGCACTAATTAAAGTAAGTGGATGTATGTAAGTATATCACCTCTACATATTAAAGTATGTGGCTGCATTTAAGTGAAAAAATAAAATAAAAAAATTCAACTATCTTTTAGAACTACGTATGTACTGATTTTACTCCCATTATGGAAAATATAAAAAATTACTAAACAAATTAAATATTAAAAAAAATAATTATTAAAAAATTAAAAAAATATAAATAAAAGAGAAAAAATAAAACTAAAAAAAAGAAAATAATAAATAATAATAATAATATAAAAAGAAAAGAAAGAATAAATATAAAGAAAAAGAAAAAAAGAACAAGAAAAGAAAAAAATAGAATAAAATAAGACAAAACAAGAAAAAAATAAAGAAAAGAAAGAAACAAAACGGACGAGGAGCATATAAAAAAAAAAACACATGGATCACACAGAATTGAGAAAAAAATTCATTGTATCTTTGACATGGACATCATGGTCTAGGATCGTTGGAGGAGATTTGGGAAATTAGAGTAACGTGTAGCACAGCGGAGGCACGTCCCATGCTAGTGTCGTTTGGGAAGAGAAAAATAATAAATATTAAACAATGATAGAGCAGCTATTGCGTCTATAAAGGGCATTCATGCACAGGGATAGGGGGATTGGCTTCTACTCGGAAATCGAGGAGAGTGTTTTGAGGATTTGGTAGAGAGTTGAGAGAAAGTGTTTGCATCCGGAGAACATTTTGGAGGTCTTGTGAGTGAGGAGATTGGAGGTGGCAGAGAAAGAATAACTCACACAGCTCGTCGGAGAAAGCTTGAGCTCGCTGGAGAATAAAAGCTCCTGAACCACTAAAGAACACCTCTTTCGAACCCAATGCTTCAACAGGTAAGCTCTCTTTCCATCGATGTAGCTCAAGTTTTAAAAATTATATCCATGCTTCTCTACCACCTGCATTTACACGGAGAAGAGGCTCCGGTCATCTTCTCCTTTCACCCCACTATTGTTTTCTTTATTTATGTGTTTGTGGAGGTAACTCAAGCCTGAGTCACCACTTCCACTGACAACGAACACACTCGCACATTCAACCACACTCCATTGTTTCACTGTTTTGCTACATTCCTTGGCTCGATGGATGCTGCATCCATGTTACCGTTCATCGCTGCATTTTGAATGCCCACTCTGTATAGCATAGTTTGATCTTTGTGTGTGCTTACGCAAATAATAAGAAAATGGATCAGAACTTGTTGTTGTTACTGTTCAAATAAAAACAACTCCAACATTCGCTCGAAAAGTTGTTGTGTCTGGCTCTGACGACATTGTGTGGTTGTTGTTTCTTTGATGTTACGAAGAAGAGTCACCTCCACCTTTCGAGAATTGGTAAATGGGTCAAGTTTATGAATATGCGTCTTGAGGTGCGTGTTGGACTGTGGCATGGTGTTTTCACCCGTTATACAAAGGTACGATATACACTAAATGAAGATCGACACATCGTAGAACGTCAAATTACTTGGAGTAGTTGGACCCTTTTTATGAAAATCTTGGCGTTGAGAAGGAAGATGAACAAATTACTTGGAGTAGAAGGTGATGGTGGCAATGATGGAATGAAGGATGCTCCAAGAAATCCACCATGGATTTTTGTTTGTCTAAAGTTATACTATGTCTCTAAGGCTGATATGTGGGACATTAGAAACTTCGGCATATTCAATACCAAAATCATGGGAGATACATGATAGAATGGATGTGGTTATGAATCCTGTTTTTAGCCTCCTTTTGAAGGAACACGTGGGGAAACTGGAGGATCCCTTTTTTGTGCATAGAAAAAGCCTGGAAACCCCTTTTTGTAATCTTACAGGGTTGTATTTAAGTATATAAGTATGTGGAATGCACTAATTAAAGTATGTGGTTGTATTTAAGTAAAAAAGAAAAATCAACTATCTTCTAGAACTACGTATACCCTGATTCTTCTCTTATTATGGATAAAGATACGTAGGAGCAAGGCAAATCATTGTCGGGTCATTTAATTTAAAAATTATTATTTTGCTTTTATTTTAATTTTTTTGGAAAAATAAACATTTAATAAACCACATTTGATTTTATTCATTTAATTAAAGATATTGTCTTAAAACAGGCATTGTGAGGTGTTAAGACCTTTCTCACACGTAACCGACTCCCGAAGTCATCTCTGGTTTGCAAAACTGTCTTATCCTTTTTTCCATAATAATATATGATGGTGACTCTTTTTTATTAAAAATTTATTTTTTCGAATCACTGTCCGTCGTCGTGATCCAGGTAGTGACACCCTACAAAGAGGGAGTCACTAGTTGGGTCCATGGTGAAATTGAAATGGCTAAGAGAGGAGATGATGCCACTTCAAGAACAACCATCTGAAGAGGAACTTAATGTCCACGCAAATCCATATATATTAGGATTAATTAGTGGGACGCTAATAGCTAACAAAGCATGTTACTAGGAACGTATGTTAAGCATTTGATGCAATTTCCACTTTATAAATGAAACTATATACCATCTTAACACCACAAAAACATAACAATACTTTCTCAGAAAACTAAAACAAATTCACTCTCTCTATATGGTCATCGTTGAACTTCATTCATCTTCAAATGGAGTACTACAACATCACAAAGGTTAAAAATTATTTTGAATTTTTATCTCGCTGCTCTATTTTCAAATGACCAAATTACACAAGGCGATGAAGGTGTTCAATTCCAATGTCAATCTCCCACACTATTTCACATACCATACAAATGCACCTTAAGTCTCTCATTAAACAACTTGTATTACTGTCAACTTATGCATCGCGCTACTTAGATTTCAAAATATGTCCATGTACATAAAATGATAACTTGTAAGTCTCATTTTCCTTTGAATACAATCATTGAATTGTATGCTATCTACATAACAAATTATGACACTTTTAAACCAACCCACTCTAACCTCTTCTATGAACTCAAATGTTATCACTTTAATGTAAGTCATACTTTACTTTGGAGGCATTATTCAAAGAGTCACCGTAATGGAAAGTCCAACTAATTGCGGTCTTACCTACAGATCTAAACACCCAAGAATAATGATAATCCAACACAACTAGTCTTTTCATCAACAGATACACAACATAACTTAATTATTACAATACGAAGACCAAAATCAATTATTGTCATCCCCTTAGAGTAGTTAATCAAAAACACAGTGCACGATATCCTAAAATCAAATCTAATATTAATATTACACAAATGATCAAGAGTTGGAGAAAAAAAAAATAAAACTCAACTAGAATTCTTTACCCAAATCAAAGATTTACAACAAAACAACACCAAACAAATTAGTTTTTAACTTAGAAGATAATATCTATATCAATCATCACAACATAAAAAAATCTACATATAACTAATTATTTTTATTATTTTTATTTTTCATCCAATTGTATATTACCTTTCTTTAACTAGTATTCGAATGTTTTCTTATTCATTCTACTTTACTTCTTTGAAAATTTTTATATGATAAAATTATTAATATAAATAAAATCCTATGATAACACATTTTTCCAACCCAAATTTTAATTTATTTATTATACAAATATAAACTTTATTTACATTCATTAACCTCCGTACAATAATATTTTTTAAAAAATTTATTACTTAAAAATGCATTTCTATACATTTTTTATTTCATTTAAAATATTAATTACACACAACTCACAAATTTTAACTATAAAAAACTTTTCAATATTCTTTTAGTCTTTCTTTCATCTGGTTATTCATAAATTTTACATATTTTTTAAATTTATATTTCCTTAAAATATATGTACTAAATTCATTATTTATGAAAATTTTATGTCTCTAAATTTATGTTACATACACTTATTTTTATAATTAATATACTGTTCATTACTAAGTAAAATTTAGTTTATCGCATACATTTCATTATTTTGCAACAATCCTTTATTTTTTTCAAAAAATTTCTCTTATTTAAAATTTATCTATTTTTTAAATATATTCACTTTTTTTATCTAACTTTTTACTTCTCCAAATAATTAAATCCTACACACTTATTAAGTATAATCAAATATTATTATTATTATTATTTTTAAAATTAATTTCAATATTTCTTCCAAACAATTATTTTCAATTAATTATTTCTTCCAAATTTTCTCCTTTATATTATTTAATAAATTAAAATGAAAAAAAAAAGAGCCTAAAATTCGGTTCTTCAAAAATTAAATTCCAGTTGATTTTTCGGATGCCAAATCAACTAAACTAAGATTAGAATTTGAATATATGACAACCAAATTCAGACCTAAATCAAAAGACTTACTGAACAGTGTGCCAAAGTAGAAAAAACGACGAATCCAAGCTGTCAGAACAATTTTCCAGTGGAGGATATTTTTAAGCCAATTCGACCAAAAATATTCGTGTTTTAATTTTGAATTGATATAATAAGTACTTTATCAGGAGGACAACTACAAAACATATTGTCTTCTGAATTGATCATACTTTGCCTTCTGAAGACTTTAAAAATACTTTAAACTTTGACGCATACAAAATATATTTGATGTATATAATATACAAATTGATATATATATATATATATATATATATATATATATATATATATATATATATATATATATATATATATATATATATATAAATGTATGTTAAATTGATATTTTAATTTAACTTAAACAGTAGTAAAATCGTAACAAAAAAACAGTACTACTTAATAGTTTTGATAAATATTAAAAAAATATCAGAAAGTAATTTTTTTACATTTATTTAAATTAATGATCTTTGAACTTTAATAAATAAAAATATATATAAAAAAATATATCTATGTTGAAACGTTAATAACCGACAAAAATGCATTTACGATGACAAACTACAAAAATACAGCAGTAAGGCTCTTCTCGTCTACCTTTACTATGACACTCCTCAAGTTTCAAAACACCAATAAAGTTGGACAATTAGCCCTCTAGTTTAATGATTTTTTCTTCAGCATTAACAGCAAACGTCACCCTAGTTGCCTCCAAGCTCTGCATAACCAAGTTAAAATAAATTACTCGTTCAAATGAAGGAACCAATTTTGGGTATAACCATGCACTTACTCTTATTCTGGTATGGATATTAAGATCATCGCGCATCTGATTAAGACGGTCCTTCGCAAGTTCTTCTGCTGCAAATGCTTTCCTGCAAGCTTCTTCAACCTAAAAGGTACAGGGGTAAAAAAAAAACCTTATTTTGCCTCTTATTTTTACACTTATTATCGGTATTTTGCATATACACGCATGGAAAGGGCAAGAATTACAAGTTCATTGGTAAACTCATTAAATCCAAAAAACTTTATGCAAAGGACAAGAAAAAACACTGGTACTAACCAGGCTTCCATCAAAAACTGGATTGATGTTGACACTATCAGCTGGTTTTTCTAACAAATTTCTTAGATGAGATAGTTCCTTCATAAGGCCATGGGCAACCTCTTCGGCATCTAGCAGTTGATTTTTAGAAAATTCAAATGCTCTTTCTGCATTAAGGCGAAATGAAGCACAGTTCAAACACGTGCAAAGCCCTCTGCATCCTCTTGGATTTCTTTTTAAAATTCCTTTCCTGAAACCGACGGCAGGGTCTCCAAGTTGTTCTACTACTTTCAGTTGAGACAGACTCTGATCACATTTGTGTGTCTCAGGTTGTTTCCCACAAGATATCAGAAAAGAACTAGTTCCTTTAACTTCGGAGAAAATTGATGCTTTGGGCAAGGGAGGTGTAGCTTTTTCCTCCTTGGTTATGATTGGTAATGCTATTTCGTGATCAGAAATTGATGGATCAGTGGAACTCTCTGGTTTGCAGAGTCCATTGGATGCAATTTGTTCATCTTGCAGTTGAATTACTTCGCATGAATCATGAGATGACTGAAATTCAGGAATTTGAAATTTTTGGCTTGAACTATCATTGTTTAATCCTATTTGATGCTGAGTACCAGAATTGCCTGCACAATGTTCCAAGGAACACAGCCATTTGAATCACTTACACCTTGGCCAAGAAGAAAATTGGAAAAGAAAACAAAACTAAATGTATATCTTCCACGAGAATAAAAAACAATACTCACAAGAATTATCTTTCTCACTGTTCAATAGAAATGGAAGCAGTCTTTTGCAGTTTAAAGATCCGGCCTGTTTCAACAATTTAAACTGCAGACAACGTCTAAGAACCTGTTTCTAAACCACAAAATACAAGTTAAATCAACGTGAGGAAAGTAGAATCGTAATGTTGTTCATGCAAGTTCTGAAATACATTTATGCAGTACTTAAGGTCCTCACCGGTGTGATCTTGGATTCAAAGTCATCTTTTACTTCTCTAGCATTATCACTACCTTCTGAAGGCGTCGTTGAACATAAAACTACGGCATTCTGTACACTTCCAACTTTGTCACCACTATGTCCTCCCTTGTCAGATTCTCCTGAGATAATCTTCTCAGATAGTGATCGAAGTAAATCATTTGAAACCCGGACATGGTTTAAACTTGTGACATTCCCATCAACAGATTCACGCTCCTCTAGATTCACAAACTGCTTGTTTTCATCATAACCGATAGTCAATCCTTTTTCTTTATTTGAATGATGCACAAATGTAGGCTCAGAGACATCACCGTTGACAGAAAGTCTACTTTGATCTTTGAGTGGTGACTCGCTCTTGTGTCGTCTGGATATCTTGTTTTGTACTTCCCGGTTCGCAACACTTGCAACTGTCTTAGCAGAGTGAAAATCATCCTCCATTATTGAACATGGATTAAGCTCTGATGCAGTCAAGCACTCATCTTTAACAATTTTCTCCATATGTTCGTTGACAGAGAGAGCAGATAAACCCTCACCAACCACTTCCTTTGAGTCCCATTGCATTGGCAATTCAGGCAAGTCTTGAGGTGTCAATATTGGTTGCTTGACATGAGATAACTCATTAGAAGTATAAACTAGTGCATAGTTTTCCACTCCATTGGATTCAACTGCACCATGCATGGGACTGCTGTCTGTCTTGTCTCCATCTATGGAAGCTTCTTCACTTTGAGATGACAAAGGAAGTTGGAACCTCTTTGGATGCACATCTTCCTTTTCTTCTTGATTATGAGTCAGATGATCAGATTTGGATGTATCTGTAATATAAATTAGCTTTTTCATTATCCACAATCAATATCTAAATTATATAATTAAAGTGGTTGAATACACAAAGAATTTACCAGAGTCATCTTTGGAAAGATCCATTAGAAATGGAAGCAACCTTTTATAGCTGACAGAACCTGGGGTTTTAAAAAGTTTCTTGTGCAAACGCTGTCTGGGCACCTGCATGAACATTACAGATCATATTTAAATTTCCATGAAGTGTACAACCATTATTGTCAGTATTACTAAAATACAGGCATGAGGTTCTAGAAAAACCCTAGGCACGGAAGTAATGAGAGGGGATGGAAAAATGTATTATAGAAAGAAATAAAAGTAGTTAAGTTAGTTGTTTTGGGGGCGAGACTTTCTAAGAAAGCCTATATATGCCTGTAAGGAGAGTTTTAGCTGTTGTGACAGGAAATGTCCTGTGTGAAAGGAAGAGATTTCCTTTTCCTTTGTAAGTTGATGTTTATATTCAGTGTTGACAATTGCTGAAATAATATAGGAAAGAGTCTCAGTCTAAGTTTTTCTCTATCTTGCTTTTTAATCTTTGAGGAGGCATGGAACACACAACAACATCAAAAGTTTTATCTAAACGTATATCATAAAATCTTTCGTCACCTATTGTTCGAGACCTAGTCTGTTTAGGTAACATAATTATACTTTAGCAAAGATCAGTAATCAAATGTCTAACACAGAATTGGTGGAAAAACAATATAAGAAACAAAGGACAGATTCGTACTGATTTACTCTTGAAGGAATCTTTCCCCTTGTCAGCTTTCAGACAAAACCGTTCACCAGCATTTTCTTGGGTGCTTGTAGTCAAATCCATGGGTTTAACATTAACCTCTGAATTATCATATATATCAGCACTGGGAGGAGTGGTCAGTAGACATTTTTCATTCAAAAAGCCAAACTCCTCTGGGGTACAAGCACTGTTATGACTAGGCTCGTTGCAAACAAGATTATTTGTGTGGCAAGACAATTGACTAAAGCCATCATTGGGTAAACCACTTCTAAAAACGTTAACAGCATAATCTGCAGTCGCATTCACCTTCAATTCACTCAAACATTTTTCTTCTGCAGGTGACAAATAAACACTCAGTAGTCACTTCTTTTGAATCTAATTGCATTTGATATTCAAGAAAGTAGTGGGAGATGTCAATTTTGACCCATTAGTACCATGCATGGTGCAACCGTCGGTCTTGAGTGCTTCTTTAGAAGCCTCTTCATTTTGAGAAGCCAAATGATGTTGAAACTCCTGTCCATCGTCCTCATTTTTCTGGCTAAAACCCAATTTTGGTGTGCCTGCAAAACGTACCAAACAAATTAAAACAATTCATCAAAGATAACTCAACTAAATAATCATTTAAAGCAGTAAATTAATAAGGGGTCAGCAGCACAAATATTTACCAGAATCATCTCTCACGGTATCTCTAAGAAACGGAAACAACCTTCTGTAATTGACAGAACCTGGGGCCCTGTACAACTTTCCCCGGAAACGAGGTCTGAGAACCTGCATATAGAACCCAAATAACTACAATTATAAAACTAAGTTGTCAAAGCAACAAGAATTTTTAAAACGGAATTATTTACTGGTATTCTAACCAAGTCCCACAAAAACTCGTTTAACCTAATCTCAAAATTCGCCATGACTGAAGTTAGAGCTACCAACTAAGTCTATGATAGAACATCCACTAGAAAAGTCAGTCACTATCTCCCTCAAAGGATAAAACGAGTTCACTGAAAAAATATGAATAAATACAATGAAAACTTTAAAAAAAAAAATGCCAGGGCCTTACAGTTTGGCTCACAACAGAAGAACCATTCTTCGTGCTCCTTATCCCCGTAGTAGGTGTATCATTGAAAGTAATCTCTGCTTCATCTACATTAACCTTTGAAGTTGAACCAACACATACCTCAGGATCAGGTAAAGTCGCCGGCACCGCTGCTCCATCCAAACCATCAATTTTCTCTGAACAATCTCTGTCGCTATTTACCCTGCAATCTTGTAATTTTCTGCTCTCTTCTAAGGATTCAGAGCTTCCCAGATCGAAGCTCAGAGCCTCGCAAGAAAGCCCCAAATCGGGACTTCCGGCAAGTTTCCCATCCGTACAATTGGAATCTTCGGCAGTCCCCTTGGGAAACGAGCCTTCGATCAAACTGGAGTTGGTAGTCTGCGGAGGCGAATAGACTCGCCTGGCGCGAAGGTCCTTCATCAGAAGGCGAGGAGGCTCGTCGGGGTCACGCTTGGGTTTCTTGCCATTGGTTGTATGAGAGGGAAAGTAGGGTTCGTCATCTGTCAGGACGGGTTCGAACCGGAATAGACCGGAGCGGTTCCGGCGAAGAAGAAACTGTGTGATGCTTGGGGTGAGTGTTGCAGAGGCACGGGTCCGCTTTCGGGAGCTTGGGTCGATGTCCATGGCGTGATAGTGGCAGATCTTTGAAAATTTTGGCCATGGTTAGATATATGAGAGGCATATTTTGGCGGGAACAAAGGTTTACTTTTGGCGGGAAACATATAAACTACAATCTTTATTTCTTTTTTTTTGGATCCCGTTCGATTTTTTTCTTTTTTCTCTCACAACACTCCCCCTTTTATTTCTCCAAATAGCAAACGCACTTGACACATTATTTACAAGGATATTATGGTTTTTCATTCACTGCTAGAATTCGACTCTTCTAACTTATCAGTGTTTCTGTAATTTGAACGATTTGAACGGGTAAAGGAGTCACAATCTAATTTCTAAAAAACTGAATTCCAGTCAAAACTTCTTTAAAAAAAACGTGAATTTAAATTTAAGAAAACACAAAGTATAAATAAATGTAATAATGATTTTAAAAATTAATTCTCTGATTTTACGTTGAATTAAGATATTCAATATGAATGTTGATTTATATATAATCATAAAAGAAAATGAAAAAGTAAGAAATAAATAAATTAAGCATTTAAAATGTAAAAAATATGAATGACATTTAATAGTGTAAGTTTTGTACTTCATAAATTTATTGGATAAAAATTAATGAAAAAAGCGATTGAATAATAAAATTAATGTATTGTTATATAAATAAAATTTAGTTTAACAAATATGATGAAAGAGATTAGTAGATTCGTTGTTATTTTCTTAAAAACTTGTAAACGGAAAAATGAATAATAAAGTTTTTTATAATTTTATCTTTAATTTAAATTATGAATATTAATAATGGTTATAAAAATTATAATAAAAATAAATTTTAATTGTTTTATTGACTTAAACTTAGGTAATAATTATTATATTAGCTATGATAATTAATGTGTTAGAAGTTTAATATATATATATATATATATATATATATGAAAATATGTAAGATTTAAAAAATGTCGATATGTATAAAAATTGAATTGATTATTAATAGGATATAATTATATGTTTTTTTTATCATTTTGTGTAAAATAGTAATATTTGTTTAAATAAAATTAAACAAATAAAATTTGAGGAGTGGTTCGTGTGGAATATGTAAATGGCTCCATGTGAAATATATAGTAGTATGATATGTAAAGTGTGACATGTTGTGTGGAATTTAAGAGTGTTTATTGTCGAACATGTTATGTGTCATGTGTCAAATTTGCAGAGTGTCACAAGTTATACCTATAAGGTGTTATGTGTTAAACATGTAGAATGACACATGTTAAACATATGGAGTCTCATATAAAAAGATAAAATTGAATTTAAATTAAAATTGTATGCATAAGTAAAGGATTTATTGCTTTGTTTGATATAAATGACTTATTATAAAAAATACAACATAATTTATTGATGGAAAGTTAAGCCTCCCAGACAAGGATTGTTCGAGACAATGAGTCTCATGTTTAATAATAGAAACATCACTTTAAGCACCCTTATTATCTTATGTCCATATTTTTAATTTTTATTTTAGAGGATTTTGGATGATATTCGGAACTTCTTTTACTTGCATAATTGGTGCATACTTGTGGTGTTGGTCAATAATCTTCATCTTTAAGCTATCCAAACAAATTGTCATAGACTTTATGTTAAGGAAAAGTTCAACACCTATGATTTTGATTGAGTGTTAAAAACAACAAAGTGTAAATTATGGTTATGTTTATGTTTCATTTGTAAGACAATAGTATTTGTTCTACATTAAATCATATAAGACGTAAATGTTTTTTCTAACAGATAATTTAACACTGTGTAGACTTATTTGACGCACAACAAGGATTTAATATGCTAAAAAAATACTCATATAGAAGCTAACATCGTACTATACAAACATTTATATGCTCACTCTATGTTGCATGGAATGTCTGTCACTTTCGTCTGCCAATGAGATATGTTCAAGCACAAGTCACATAAAATAATCTCTTGAATAAATAACTAAAGTTGTTTTCTTCAACAACTCCCTAGCATTAGCATTGTCAACTTTGGAAAGACTATGTACTTTGTACGACTCTATGCTTTAGATAAATTCAAGTAAAGGCATACCGTCTAAGAAAAAATAATTACATCCAACTATTAGGATGTTACACAAAGAAGAAAAGAGCAATCAAGGCTCTATGGAGTGCATTTAATACATCCCTCACAATCAAGCTCATCAGACGGGACACGACATTCAAGTGATCTAAAGTTGATAAACAGTCTGAAACGAATTTGCAATTATTCTTCAACACCTATCTAAAGTCATCCATCAAGAAGAAGAAAAAGAAATACTAATTACATAGTGCAAAAATGTTATCCAAACTTATGCATAAGAAGTTTCATGAAGAACCTCACGCATGTTTACTTAGCAAACTAGAAGAAATAGCATAAACTTTGTATACGATGAAATACTATATATCTATCTAGTAAGTAACCCCCTGATGCTTAGACAATTTTTTCATCTTAGCCAAGAGTGATTGTTCAATAAATAATACTCAATTATTAACCAATAATGGTTTCTGTTCAAATAATACTTTTAAATTAGTTAGTTATGAGTGACTATGATATGAAAGAATACTCGGTTTTAACAGAAGTGACCAAGTGTCAAATAATACTTGAAAAGGGTTAGTCAGGAATAGCTACGTTTTCAAAGAATACTTATAAGGGTTAGCAAGGAGTGACTACATTACCAAAGAATACTCGTAGGGGTTGGCAAGGAGTGACTACTGGCTAGAAGCACCTTCTTCTAAATAGCGGAAGACTTAGAAAATTCTTAAAACTTTTCCAATTCCCTTGAGGAAGTCAGATTGGTCTTCTAGTGAAGGATCCTTGTATGAGAACTAGGAGAAAGTTAATGTCATGTGTGGCCCAAGAAAATAAGAAGAATGCATAATGCTAATTCAAGTCTATTTTAATAAAAAGGGTGAGTTGTACATGTACCAAGGGATCTTATATATTGATACCTAACCCCTTAACACTTCATGACACAAAAAGTTGTGGGACTAACAAGTCAAGGAAATCAAACATGAATCCTTAAATCTAAAGCGTCATTTTAGCATATTTTAGGCTTATTCTATTTGTTATGGAACTCCATGCTTCTTGTGTCTTTTCTTCTTTGTCTTTGGCAAAATCAACTATGTTTCCTAGTATTGCAACCAGGGTCACGATGGGGCAAGAAAAAATTTAAAAAAAAAAAAGAGGATTTGTCACCATAATTTATTTTGGAACATTATGAAAAAATTGAAAAAGAACCGTTTGGCGAAAACAAATTAAGAGTCCAGGAGTCGATTACGTGTAGGAAAGATATTATCATCCTACAACGCACCGTCCCAATATAGTACCTTTAATCAAATGGCAAAATGAATGTGATTTTTTAGAAGGTTCATTTTCCCAAAAAAAAATAAATACAAATGCAAGTAAAAAAAACAAATAAATTACTTTTAAATTTTTTATTTTGGGACCTAACAATGATTGATATTGCTTCTACATATTTTCATTCATGATAGAAAATGAAGGGTCACGTAGTTGCGGATAGAAAAATTATTTGTTATTGTGATGATATTTTTTAATTTTTGAAATTTTGATATTTTTAAGATTTTAAGTTTTTTTAATTCACATTTAAAGTATAATATAATGCGAACAACTGTTCATAATACTCTTGATGAGTCATACACCAGAGATAATATAAATCATTAACTGATATTGTTGATTGTTTAAGTGAATTTCATTTTGAAGAAAAATAATTTTAATCTTTTGGAAAAAGTATTGAATAAAATATTATGCATACGATCATGCGAATACTCAAATGTTAATTTTTCAAAGACTCGTATTTAATTATTTTTAAAATATTAGATACGAGATGACGTATACAGTCATATAAGTATCTAAAAGTTATTTATGGAAATTGTAATGTCAAAAACTTATTCAATTATTATAAAAAAATAATAATTATGGTGGTGTATGCATAAAAGACGTGTGACATGTAGTAGAAATTATGGGCCAAATGAATGGATCCAGGTTTTACTTTTTTTAAAAAATAAAGCTTGTGGGTATATAAAAAAGGAGAGTGCGGATAACAAAATTGGTGGGTCAGTAAAATGAGAACATCCTTTCATTTTTTTTTATTGTTTTAAAAAATGTGGTATATATATGAAAAAGGGGTGTTGAAAAATAAAAGTGTTGGACCAGGTGAATGGGCAGACTATTTTGAAAAAGGGGTGCAAATTTAACCAAAAAGGAACAAAATAACTATAATTATATAAAGAGGCCATAAGAATGAGAAACGCTTACCAATTCACCAAATGCTACGTAAATTAATCATTATGGTGCAGTTAAAAGGAGAAAATGTGACCCCCACTTGAATCACAATATACATGCAATAAGGGCCCCACCAATTTGATACGTGAATCAAGTGGCAATGTATAACTGTTTTAAGAAGGATTTTAAGTCTAACTCAACATTATTAAATCGACTTGTAAGGTGAGGTTTGCACCCCTTAAAAATTATTAAAACGTTTTATCTCTAGTTGATGCGAGATCTCCAACACATCCCCTCACAATGAGACTTCCCAACTCTTGTGTGGCATTAAATATTTAAGGGTAGCCTGCTAGTAAGTGACTCGATAGGCCCAACAACTTTGCTAGAATAGGCTTTGATGTCATCTTAAGAAGTATATTAACTACTATATAATGACATAACAATTTGATGAGTTGTCAGACTTTTAGACGGTACTAAATTTTCATTAGTCCATTATATCTAGCTAATATATCCTGTTGTAATTTCTTTACAAATCATATTTAGTACATGATGCAGAAGACTTGAAAAAACATTCAAACTTTTCCTAAGTTTCTCTAAAGAAACTTAGAACTAGAGTTTCCTCATCCAAGGGGAGTTCCTTGGAGAAAATCCTAGGAAAATGCATAATAGCAACCCAATTCAAGTTTGATTTCAAAGTGTACTAGCGGGTAAGAGGTCTTATTTATAGATACATAAGTCCCTTGCACTCATTATTCTATGGAATGTAGGACTTCGAATGCAGCACAAAGTCGCACTGAAGAAGTCAAGTTTGATGCTTATTGTAAGCCCCATATCAAGTAAAACAAGGAATTTCTAAGTGTTTATAAGCGTTTGCCTCCCGAGCATGTATCTTGGCTAAATTAGACCTCCTATCTAGGGTTTTTGACTTTCCAATTAAAATCTAATTGGAGGTGGATGAATTTAACTAAGGAATTAGGGTTTTAATAACCAATCAACCTTAATTGAGGAGACCCTCTTATGCTTATACTATTTACAAAAGAAAATTCCTATTCTTATACATAATATTCTATTTCTATATTTTTTACATGGTTAAGAAAAGGGAAAAAATGTTTTAATAATTCACACTCCATAAGAAGAGAGTCTTCTTGGACCCTTGTTCTTTTTCATTCTCATAGCCATAAACCTTGTCAAAGGACCAATATGCAGTCCTCTAAGTTTTCCTCTATCAATTTCTTTGAGGCTTTTGATTTGATGGGAGAGATTGGTCTTTTAAGCTTAAATATAACCTTTTGTGTGCAAGTGGAAACTTGTCTTAGAGATTTTTATTTTCTTTCCTGAAACTTCTCCTTCGATTCTATCTTCCATAAATTGAGCATTTGCGTATAACCAAATATAGGCTTGGTGGTTTTAGGGGTTCCTTATAACAAGAAATTTTCACAACTAGCTGGACAAAATACTTTGTCGACATACTACCCTGCCCATTCCAGATTTGCAAAGTTAAAAAATCATCCACAAATGAATTGATGTTTTGGAAACATTATCATTGCCTTTGCAACAAAGGAAATAGAAAATGCTTTCTTTGTTGAAGACCTAGACAGTCTACACCTCTCTAGATGTTTGATGACTTGTAAACCTTGTGTGAAGGTTTTAATGATAACAAAAACACTTTGAATGTTCTATATGTTTTATAATAATCATCCGAGGGTTCTAAAATTTGTTTTTATATGCTTTATAATGATAAAAAAAAACACTCACTAGGCTCTTAGATCTTAGGGTTTGGTAACATAGAGGAGTTGTATGAGCATGATAAAAGTTTTGCATTCACATATGTATCATGTCTCAAGAAGTCTTTTGACTAGTTTTACATTTATGATGATTATCTTTGTAAAAGGAAAAACTTTGTATATTTCAAGGATCCATTAGAAAGTTTCTTATCTAAGAAAGTCACGGGAGGGGGGGGGGGGTGTTGATAGGTCATTTTTGGAGTTGATAAAACTCTTACTCTTTTGAAAAAAAAAATCTATTGGCCACACATGAGAGTTACTTTAAATGTATATGTTGTCTTTATGTTTTAGGGACTCTACACACCCCTCTCCACAGTTAACAGCCTTGGGTTATCATACTTAGTCTCACAAGGACCCAAAAGGGCTATGACTCTATCTTTGTGGTATTGGACTGATTTAGTACACTGACTCACTTTGTGTCTTGTCACAAAGTAGACAATGTTAGCTAATCTCAAGACTTTTCTTCAAATAAGTTATTAGATTACATGGTCTATCTAAGACTTTTAGTATTTGATAGGGATGTAAAGTTCCTAAGCTACATTTGGAAAACTCTTTGGCAAAGGCTAGGAACTAAACTCTTATTTTTTACCACATGTCACCCTCAAACTGATGGCAAACTAAGGTAGTAAATAAATTCCTATCCACTTTGTCAAGGGATATTCTCAAAGGCAACAAGAAGTCTTGGGTTAAACACTTCCTCATATAAAGTTTTGATATAACCGCTTAGTCCACAAGACTACTAACCTTTCTCCCTTTGAGGTTGTTTACGATTTTAACCCTTTTACATCTCTTGATATACTTCCACTCCCAAATACAATTTCCTTATCACATAAGGAAGAAGTTTTTTTAAAGCAGAGTTCATTAAGAAGTTCCATGAGAAGGTCAAATACAAAATTAAAAAACAAAACTTTGAAATATGTTGAATACAACAACAAAGGGAGAACGAAATTAAGTTTTGAAAAAGGGGATTAGGTGGCTACACTTGAGAAAGGAAGTTTTCCCTCTCAGAGGCAATTAAAACTTAGCCTAAGAGAAGATGGTTCATTCCAAGTCTTCCAAAAAATAAATAATGCATATAAGTCATATCCTTTATCTAAATATGGAGTCAGTCTCTCTTTTAACATTTGTGATCTTACTCCTTTTGCAAAGACTGCTGGTATAAGGATGATTTAGATACGAGGACAAATCCTTTTTGAAAGGGGGGGGGGTCTGATGGAGAGCCATTTCAAGGAACTCGTATTGGGCTAGGCATGGCTAAAAGGGTTGAGGAAGAAGAAGCCAATAAGATAAGACTCTTATTTTTTGGAGTATAGATAATTTGAATTCCACATTTCCCTCTCTAGTCTTGTAAAAGTTGTAAATACACATAAATGAGCCTCTAATTGGGTGGTCAAACCCTAGATTGTTAAGTCAATATTTGGCTACTCCTGAATTTGTCCTTGATTGAGTGGTCAGAACCCTAACTAGTAAGTCAACTTTCAGCCAATACTCCTCATCTAAGGCTAGTGTCCAAATTAGTCTAAGTTTGACATGTTTTGCTTAAGGTGGGACTCATACTTGTCTGCACTGAGAAGCTCTCTAATGTGTAACTGCATTTTCTTCTTTGTAATTTAGTCCCACATCCCTTGAATCATAGAGTGTAAGAGGGCTCAAAAGAGTCACTTTCTTTCTGTGAAACCCACTTTAAATTGAATACGAATTAAGCTGCAAAATGATGCATTTTTTTTTGTTCTTTGAGATCACAAAACTGGAGTAATCTTTTATTAGACTCTTCATCAAGGATTCTTCCTTGAGAGAGGAGCCAAGTTTTGAGTTATATCTTGAGACTTGGTAAAGTTTGAATAATTTCGAAGTCATTCACTGCCTCACGAAGATGCTTAAATCAAAATATTAAAAAAAGTTAAAAAAAATAAAAGTCTTTCATTTTTATTAAAATATAAATATATCACTTGATTGTAAAACATTAGATAATACTTGCGAAAAACAAAAAAAATTTTAAAACACAATTTTATAGCTAGCAAATTAAAATGTCTTGTTTATTATCAAGAGTATCATCTACAATATTATAATATTAAGACTTTCATCTTATTATTATTAGACTTGTGTGATTTAATATAACTGTGTTTATTTAGAAAACTTTGATCATAAATAATAATTTTAAATAAATTTATTTAATATATTTTTTTTCTTTAAATTGTTCAATTTTGTCCCCGCTATTGAATTATGTTATGATTATAAGATTATTAACTTTTGCTTATGCAAGTATTAAGGTAGTAAGTATTTTGAAATAAGTAATAAGTTAGATAATATTTATTGGTGTTGAGAAACATTTTATAGTATTTGTTATACAATATATATATAATTTGACACCTGGTTTGTTCTCAACTTTATAATATATATTAAGTACGTTTTGATTTATTTTAACATGAAATAATGATGTAGGGGATTCACTTTCTATATAAAAATTAAAAGAATGAAAAAAAGTATTTTATATACATTTATGGTCATTGAAATTTTGTAAGAAAATATCCTACTTTGAATTGTGACTTGAATTGAAAGCCATTGAACATATTTAAGATGTACATCCAACCCAAAATTTAAAACTTCTTAACAAAGAGATACACACAAAATAGTTAAATATTAAAAAGAGAAAAAACATATTTACTAATGCTTTTACGTGTGTCTCCTAAGAGGTCACACTCGCTCTTAACATATAGATATTTTTTTGAGCTAGCCCGCCAATTCAAATGAACCCATGAAGATGTACAAAAACAACCTGGAGTAATTTAATCCCATCTAATTTTGTTTTATTTATTCATTGAAGTAGATTTGAAAGTACGACACCCTCTCCCTAGTACAAACAACCAAACAAAGTCTACCTCCTCGTCTGTCTCTTCGTGTTCCGTTCTATGCTATGCTATTACCACCTTCTCTCAATGCTTCTCCACACTATAACGCCCCATCCAACCAACCACATTAACTGATAAACCCCTCTCTCACTCTTCTCCCAACCCAAACAATGTTGTTCCTGAAAACCCTATTTCACCTCTCTTCTCTCTCTCTCTTCCTCATGACCACCACCTTGGTGGCCGCCGCCGATGATGCTGTCATGTCCAATTTCCTGCAATCGCTGAACCCACCACCTCCAGGCTGGTCCAAGACAACCCCATTCTGCCAATGGAAGGGTATCCAATGCGATTCGTCCAACCGCGTCACCAGCATAAGCCTCGCTTCATCGTCCCTCACCGGAACGCTCCCCTCCAATCTCAATTCCCTCTCCCAACTCCGCACCCTCTCTCTCCAAGACAACGCACTCTCCGGCCCCCTCCCCTCGCTCGCCAAACTCTCCTCCCTCCAAACGGCCTATCTCAACCGCAACAACTTTTCCGCCGTCCCCTCCGCCGCCTTCACCGCCCTCACCTCCCTCCAAACCCTCAGCCTGTCCTCCAACCCTTCCCTCCCCCCCTGGACCTTCCCCACCGACCTCACCTCCTCCACCAACCTAATCGAACTCGACCTCGCCACTGCTTCCCTCTCCGGTCCCTTACCCGACATCTTCGACAAATTTCCCTCTCTCCAGAACCTTCGCCTCTCCTACAACAACTTCACTGGTAGTTTACCCTCCTCTCTCGCCGGTTCCACAATCGCATTGCTCTGGCTCAACAACCAGGCCACCGGCTTGTCAGGTACTCTCTCCGTTCTCACCAACATGACGCAGTTGAGCCAGGCCTGGCTCAACAAGAACCAGTTCACCGGTTCCATTCCCGATTTGTCCCAGTGCAAGGGCCTGTTTGACTTGCAGCTCCGGGATAACCAGCTAACCGGCGTCGTTCCTGTTTCCCTGAGGAGTCTTTCGAGTTTAAAGAATGTTTCGCTGGATAACAACTTGCTTCAGGGGCCTGTGCCTGCTTTTGGGAAGGGTGTGAATGTGACTCTAGCCGGCATCAATAGCTTTTGCCTCGATACTCCCGGTGATTGCGATTCCAGGGTCATGGTTTTGCTTCAGATTGCTGAAGCGTTTGGGTACCCCATTCAGTTGGCGAATGCGTGGAAGGGGAATGACCCTTGTAATGGCTGGAACTTTGTTGTGTGTTCCGCTGGGAAGATTGTTACTGTGAATTTCGGGAAGCAGGGTTTTCAGGGTACCATCTCGCCTGCATTTTCGAATTTGACTGATTTGCGCAGCTTGTTTCTCAATGGTAATAATTTGACCGGTTCCATTCCTGATAGTTTGACCTCTTTGCCTCAGCTTCAGACTCTTGATGTGTCCGATAACAACCTCTCTGGAGAGATTCCCAAGTTTCCTTCCAAGGTGAAGTTAGTGACTACCGGGAATGCTAGGCTTGGGAAAGCTCCTAGTCCTGGAGGTGGAGCAAGTGGGTCTAGTCCTTCAGGGTCTCCAACTGGTGGAAGTGGTGGTGAATCTGCTAAGGGTAGTGCTTCTTTGTCGCCAGGTTGGATTGCTGGTATAGTTGTTATTGTTTTGTTTTTTACTGCAGTGGTATTGTTTGTGTCTTGGAAGTGTTATGCTAAAAGGCAGCGGCGGAAGTTCAGGAGGGTTAATGGTCGTGAAAATGGCAAAGGAAGCTTTAAAATTGAGTCTGTCAATGTTTCTAATGGGTATGGTGGTGTTCCCAGCGAGTTGCAAAGCCAGGGCAGTGGTGATCACAGTGAACTTTCTGCTTTTGAAGGTAGAAATGGGACGATTTCAATCCAAGTTCTTCGACAGGTTACCAATAATTTCAGTGAGGAGAATATTTTAGGTAGGGGAGGGTTTGGAGTAGTTTATAAGGGGGAGTTGCCTGATGGAACAAAGATTGCTGTTAAGAGGATGGAATCCGTTGCAATGGGCAACAAAGGACTTAACGAGTTCGAAGCAGAGATTGCAGTTCTTAGTAAAGTTAGGCATAGGCATTTGGTTGCTCTTCTAGGGTATTGCATCAATGGAAATGAAAGGCTTTTGGTGTATGAGTATATGCCTCAAGGTACATTAACACAGCACCTGTTTGAGTGGCAGGGACATGGCTATACTCCCTTGACATGGAAACAAAGGGTAACAATAGCTTTGGATGTTGCACGAGGGGTGGAATACTTGCATAGCTTAGCTCAACAAAGCTTCATTCACAGAGACTTAAAACCCTCAAACATACTACTTGGTGATGACATGAGAGCAAAGGTTGCAGATTTTGGGTTGGTTAAAAATGCACCAGATGGGAAGTATTCTGTTGAGACTCGGTTGGCTGGAACATTTGGATATCTTGCACCTGAATATGCTGGTATAGAAAGCCTCTTTTTTGTACAATTATGCCTTAATTTTGAAGTTCATATTTTTCTATGCTTTTTTTGGTGGTTTTAGCTCTCGGTTAATACTTCAATATCATGCTTGTCAGTTCAGAAAATGTAAGTACCCTAAACCCTAATGAGTAACCTAACCACACACAAAAATAAGTTGACAAGAAAAATAATCGAGGCTCAATCCCTGCACACGTGGCTAGTAGACAACTCTTTTTGGCTACTTTGCAATTTTATATTCAGCTGGGTGTACAGTTTTCTGGATGGTAGTTGTGGTCTAAATCTTGGATTACTGTATAATGCAATGGCCTTGGGTGGTAGTTCTCTATTGTTAAGAATCACTGTTGTGGACTTTATCCACCCATCCCATATCCTTGGTGCATTGGCACATCTTTTGTTAAAATTGATTAGTTTTGATCCATCTACAATCAAAACCTATGCAGCATAAAACTTACTAAAATGTTTCTCTTCTTCACTTATGTAATTTAAACAGTTAGATTATTCACTTGATTAATGGTAGTCTATTCATTGGATTATATATAATGTTGTGTTGTTTCTTGGCAGCTACTGGAAGAGTGACAACCAGAGTGGATGTTTATGCATTTGGTGTAGTTCTGATGGAACTTGTTACCGGTAGAAAGGCATTGGATGACACTGTGCCAGATGAGAGCTCTCACTTGGTTACATGGTTCCGTAGGGTACTAATTAACAAGGAAAACGTTCCTAAGGCCATTGATCAAACTCTGAACCCCGACGAGGAAACCATGGAGAGCATATATAAAGTGGCTGAACTGGCTGGCCATTGCACTGCTCGTGAACCATACCAAAGGCCAGATATGGGTCATGCAGTGAATGTCTTGGTTCCTCTTGTGGAGCAATGGATACCTACTAGTCATGAAGAAGAGGACAGCGGTGGCGGTGGCTTTCAGATGAGCCTTTCTCAAGCTCTCCGAAGGTGGCAAGCCGATGAAGGCACTTCCTCAATATTTAATGATAGATCCATCTCACAAACCCAATCAAGCATCCCCTCTAAACCTGTCGGATTTGCAGACTCCTTTGATTCAATGGATTGCCGGTGATATTTACAAACCACACAATTATTCAAAGGTTTGGTTGACGAGAATAATATCCCAGAAAACCAAAGGTTGTCCGGTTGTTTTGATCTGGTAGCATCCCCAAATTGTTTAATTTTACTTTTAAAATGTTATTTTTCTGGGTGCTCTTAAAATCTCCTCAACTAAGCTAAACCTGGATCTGAGTTTGGCGTTCTTTATTGATTCTTTTAAGACAACGGTTGGGTTTTAAAGGGCATGAATAGACTATAGATACATTAAATGTATTATTTATATATACTTTTTTGTAATCAGAAATATATTTATCGTTTGTTAAAATATTTGTGTGCATGTTCATTCACCGTGGTCACTGATTGATTTCGGGGACCAATGTGCCACAATTACTTTTTAGAGAGTAATCAGATAGTATTAATTTTCAGGGATGAAAAAATGGTACTTTACTCCCTTAATTGCTAGTACAGTCTAGCTAAGTTCTTTTAAGCCTTTGCTCCTTCCATATTTGGAAGTAAAATTACTTCTAGAACAATCATCCAAATGATGGCGATACACGGGAATTACGTACTTATCTTTGAAAATGGATAAATTTATAGAATTTGGGTTGATGGTGGGATGTGAAGCAATTTTTTCAGTATCACTCTCTGCCTTTTTTCAGATACCACAGTGACAAGTATTAACACACGTAGCACTGTTCCCTGCGAGAATTTCATCTTCGAAGAATTGAAATATGACTGTCAATTTTGCAAATTTGGTTTTCTTATATATTGTTTTCTTAAAATTGAAAATATATTTGGATAACTTTTTGAAGTCTGGAAATTAATAAACTAATGACGAGGAATTGAATAAAACTTAAAAAAATAAAATCGTGAATATGAGCATTAAATTATATATAATTTAAAATAATTAAAATTGAAGAAAATTAAACAATTAATATGTAAAAATTATAATTGAAAATTAATTAATTTAAATTTGCTTATTATTCTTTTTAGAAAGTAATTAAAACTTTTATTGTAGTTTCTTTGTGTGAAAACAAACCAAATATATAAGAAGGGGGATTCAATTGTGTATAAGATTTAAATAAACTTTTTAGAAGATGAGAAACACAAACCACCAAATAAAAGAAGAAAATAGCACAACACATGTAAGTATCAATGGATAAAAGGTTACGACAATGTAAGAAAAACAACAAGTAAAAATGTAAAATGAAATAAAAAATAGAATAAGGAAGAAGATGGTAGAAAAGCATGCATATGTGGAAGAACTTCTATGGATAAGTGTTTGAAAAGCCACCACTTGAAAAAAACTTATCTGTATAAGAACTCAAAACAAAAAGACAAAGGAGATAATTCAACTTTCAAAGACTATTTCATTCACTCAACTCTATATCATTTGTACAAAGAGTGAACTCCTTTTATAATAGTCATGGGACGTCTAAAGAATAAAAAATTAACAAAATAACAAGAGTTAACTAAGATTAAGCTAAACTAATCCCACAAAATCAGGAAGTTAACCTTGGGTGGTTATGTAGGTACATGAAGGTGCACTTCATAGCTATCTAGATGCATGGTTGTAATGATGGCTTTTGATGATTTGTCAATCCTTATACTTATTGATTGGTGCAACACTTTAGGGAGTTCCAAAGGTCAAGGAGCTTCCCTCAAGTTGCCTCCCTTCAATTCTTTTTTTCTCTCAAGTTCTTTCCAATTTTAAGAGCTTGCTTCTTTTGATTTCTTCTTCCAAAGCTTTGAGACTTCTTCTTCATGCTCCATCTTTATTTGTCATGCTTCTTTTATTTATTCTTCATGTATTCTCTTCTCTTTCTTCCACAAGTTCTTCTTCCTTTTGAAACCTCATTCTGACATATATTACTATGATTGAAAAAAATGAACAAAATTGAAAAAGAAAAAATAACAAATTGAGAGAGAGAGGGAGAGTGTGTGTGAGAGAGAGGAGTTTAGAGCTCCAATAGAGAAGAGAATTCCTTATCCTCTTGTGTTTTCAAAGCCAAATGTAGAAAGAGAATTTGTCAGATTTAAGGAGATTTTTAACAATTGTATATCAATATGCCCTTTGTAGAACTGTTAGAAAGGATGCCTATGTATGCTAGGTTTGTGAAGGACATTTTAACAAACAAGAGAAAGTTTATTGAAGAGGAGACCATTGAGCAAGAAGCTAGGTGCAGTGCAATAATACATAAGTCTTTGCCTCTCAAAGTTAAAGACCTTGGAAGTTTTACTATTCCAGTGACAACATGGAAATCATCTATGAGCAAAGCCTTGTTGGATTTGGGGGCTAGCATCAACTTAATGCCCCTATCAATGATGAAAATAATTAGTAATTTAGAGGTTAAACACACCAAAATGACGTTATAATTTGTTGACAGATATGTTAAACACCCCTATGGTATTGTTGAAGATGTGTTGGTAAGGTGCAAGAGTTTACTTTCTTAGTAAATTTTGTGGTGATGGAAATAGATAAAGACAAGGAGGTACCCTTAATCCTTGAAAGACCTTTCATGAAGACCGCTAAAGTGGTTATTGACGTGGATAAAGGAAAGTTGAAGATGGGAACATATGATGATAAAACAAATTTCGATGTTTTTAGAACTCCTAAAGAATGAATGAGAGTTGAAGTCAATCATGTGATAAGGAAGAAGGAAACCAAATTAGGTGCGTGGAAGAAAATTGTTAGATATTTCAAGTCGAAGCAACGAGAACTTGAAAAATTGGATGATTATAATCTACCAAAACTATTCAACATTGAAAAAGTTTATCCAAAGCTTAAGGACGAGAAGCTGAGACTTGTCCAAACATATTTGGTATTTCAAAGAGTAAAAATATTTTCAAAAGATGGATGGTTAAATATTCAAATATTTAGGTAATTAAAAAGGCGAAAGCTTATGAGAGAATTGAGTTAGAGAGTCTATACTCCATATTCCAGGAGGATAAAGACCAGGGACATGCCAAGTCCCTAAGTTCTTCACCCTTGATGGAGTACAAGTCAGGCTCAAGACGTTAAAACAAAGCTTTTTGAGAGGAAACCCATAATTTTATTTTTATTTTTGTTTTGAACAATTTCTTTGATTTGGGTTTTACTTTGGATTGTTTAATTTCGTAGTTTTTTTTTTTTTTTTTTTTTTTTTTTTTTTTTTTTTTTTTTTTTTTTTAAGTTTGGTGATGTATCAATGTGAATTAAGAATAAAGGTATGGTGAAAATTTTAACACTTGCACCCGACTCAGGTAGTTGGGCCTGGTGCAATTCAAAGGCATTGTTCTTAGGTGTAGGTGTGTCTGGCGCACACTCTGTTACACCGGGAGCATTTTGAGTTATGTAGCCTTAGGTCAAGGCTGGGCCAAGCATAGAAAACCTGACCCTACGATATGGCTCTTTGAAGGAGTGTAGGATCTAGACCAACCCAAAAAGGAGATAAAGATAATGGTTCTTCAAGAGATAACTCAAATTGGTATAAAGGAAGAACTCATGGAAGCCATACTTGCAGCAATGAACAATTCAATACACGAACAAGTAAGAAAACAAGAAACTAAAGGAATTGAAATGTAAAAATGGAATGAGGAAGAAGACGATTGAACACGCGACCTTCAAGATTGGAAATCTTCAAGGATGAGTGAAGGAGGATTCACCACTTGAGAAGACTTCTCAAGATAAGAATCAAAGAAAAGAGTAGAGACACAACTCACGAACTCTCACAAATTTCAAATAAATGTTATTCATTCAACTTGTTTTTGTTCAAAAGAGAGAATTCCTATTTATAGCATTCATGGACGTCCCAAGAGTCATGTTTTTAATAAAAGATTAACAAAGTTAACTAAGATTAAGAGTAATTAGTCTCATAGAAGTGCATGAGGTGGTTTGACAAATGTATGAATGTACAAAGGCGGTTTTCAAGATTCATGAAGGTGCATGGGTAGTTTGAATGTAATTGACGTGAACTCGTATGGTGAGATTTAATAATGGACCGATCTACGGTAGAAAATTGAATTTATTAGAAATTAGAGTTTTAGGTAAAATGGGTGACAAGAATAAGCAGCACCACTTTCATGGAGGAGGATAGGTTGCAGATACATCACAAAGGGATGGAAAAACCCTTGATAAGTCTAGTAGTTGATTCAGCTAAGAACCTAGGAGATTCACTCTGAAAAATGCATAATTTACTTCTCAATTCCCAAAAATGTTTAAATACACAATTAGGTTATGAGTTTGCCTCATTTGAAAGAAAATAAAAGAAAATTAATATCCTTATTAACCATTTTCTTAATTTTCAAAACTCATTATATATGTAATCAACCTAGTTTTCTCCATATGATAGCAGTTCAATAGTTGGGCCTTCAACAAATGAGTCATCTTGTATTGTAATACTTCTTGGGTCTTCTAAGCTTTCCTCTAGTCATGAGCCTACCTAAATCTTGAATTGGATCATAAACTTCATTTTTCGCTTCATGAGCATGAACTTTCTCATCACAAACTTTCTCATCACAGACTTCATGGAGTTGGATTTGAATTTGGATGATGATAGAAGTTACATTTAGTGATGAATGTAATAATTATTCTCAACCCTTTCTGAGAGTTTGTGTCATAGAACAGCTTGATATACAATTAAATTTATTCTATTACTTCTCATTATTATTTTATTTTATTTCTTCTCTAATGGTATTGTATATTCTTCTTCACAAAATTAAAAGAAAATATCTATCGTAAACAAAAATAAACATTTAATTTGAATAAGATTTTATACATGTGAAATAATAGTTAAATTAGTAAGGGAAAAAACAATCCATCAGATAATAGGAGAAAAAAATAAAATAGGTAAAACACAAAAATGTGTCTTTTGGATCTTATCTTTTAGAAGGTTGCATGGAGTTTCATCGGGGACGGAGCCCCGTCACAAGCGTTCTCTGCTTTTGGTTTTGTTAAATAATAATTTTACTCTTTAAAAAAGGATTAAAAATAAAGATGAATTGTACTTGGACACATATTCTATTTATATTCTTTTTATATATCTTAAAAAAGAATAAATGATATGGAGTGATGGATATTTGGGGCGTGTGATGTGTGAAGTGAAGGAGATACAGTTGTAGCAGCAGTGGTAACAAAAGTCACCAGAGAATAGAAGAAAACAAAGATAGGGATGAAGAGGGAGCGCGAACACCTTGGTTCCAGCGCAGGGACCTCAAGCAGCGGCTACTCCACCGGAAAATCCAACCTTTGGGAGGAGGAAGGAGGCATGGACGAGCTTCTGGCGGTGGTGGGTTACAAGGTCAGATCTTCGGACATGGCGGAGGTGGCCCAGAAGCTGGAGCGTCTTGAAGAAGCTATGGGCAACGTTCAAGATGGTCTCAAGGAACTTTCAGATGACGCTGTACACTACAACCCCTCTGACATCTCCAACTGGCTCGAGACCATGCTTTCCAATTTTGACGCCCTTCCCTCAGAAGAACCGGATAAGGACTACCCCTCTTCCGACTACGATCTCAAGGCTATTCCGGGGAAAGCAATTTACGACGGAGCTGTCAGCACCGCACCAAACCCTAAGCGTCTCAAATCCGCCGAGTCAACGCGCGCGCTTGTGGTTGTTGACTCGCAGGAGAACGGGATCCGCCTCGTGCACAGCCTCATGGCGTGCGCGGAGGCCGTCGAGAACAACAACCTCGCTGTGGCGGAGGCTTTGGTGAAGCAGATCGGATTCCTCGCCGTGTCACAGGTCGGAAGCATGCGGAAAGTCGCCACCTACTTCGCGGAAGCGCTCGCCAGGCGAATCTACCGCGTCTTCCCTCCTCAGCAGTCGCTCTCAGACTCTCTCCAGATTCACTTCTATGAAACCTGTCCTTACATCAAGTTCGCTCACTTCACCGCGAACCAAGCTATTCTGGAAGCGTTCCAAGGGAAGAGCCGCGTCCACGTCATAGATTTCGGAATCAACCAGGGGATGCAGTGGCCGGCACTATTGCAGGCTCTCGCGCTTCGTCCCGGCGGTCCTCCAACTTTCCGGCTCACCGGAATCGGACCTCCGGCAGCGGATAACTCCGACCACCTACAGGAAGTCGGATGGAAGCTTGCACAGTTGGCGGAGACGATCAACGTGCGGTTTGAGTACCGCGGCTTTGTCGCCAACAGCCTCGCCGATCTCGACGCATCCATGCTCGACCTCCGAGAGGATGAGCCCGTGGCGGTTAACTCTGTCTTCGAGTTTCATAAGCTCCTCGCGCGCCCCGGCGCCGTCGAGAAGGTGCTCTCCGTTGTGCGGCAGATTCGGCCGGAGATTATGACTGTGGTGGAGCAAGAATCGAATCACAACGGACTGAGTTTTCTTGACCGCTTCACCGAGTCGCTACACTATTATTCCACTTTGTTCGACTCGCTGGAGGGTTCGCCTGTTAATCCACAGGACAAGGCGATGTCGGAGGTTTACCTAGGAAAGCAAATCTGTAACGTGGTGGCCTGCGAGGGAATAGACCGCGTGGAACGGCACGAGACGCTGAACCAGTGGCGGAGCCGGTTCACTTCGACCGGGTTTTCTCCGGTTCATTTGGGTTCCAACGCGTTTAAGCAAGCTAGCATGTTGCTTGCCCTTTTTGCTGGTGGGGATGGGTATAGGGTGGAGGAGAATAGTGGGTGTCTCATGCTCGGATGGCACACAAGGGCCTTGATTGCCACATCCGCGTGGCAACTCGCTGCAAAACCGGTGGTTGCTCGCTGAGTCCACTCGCCGATTCACTCAACAGCCTTTTTATTTTCTTTTCTTTTTAATTAATTTTTCAATTCATGCCAAAAAAAAAAAAAGGGAAACTTGTGGGGATGAGGGGCAGTGTGTAAATGTGCTATGCTGAGCTGTGAGCACTGATTGCATGAGACCGAGACCCACCATTGTCCATTTTCCTGTCCCAACTTATGTCTCTCTCTCTCCTACCCTTAATTTACCTATTTTGCCTTTGCCTTAGGCTTTACATTTTCTCTCTTTTTTTAGGAAACCTTCATTTTTTTTTGGCTTTCTTTCTACTTGGGGTGGATGGAATCTCGTGTAATTTGTCAGGGCTGAATCAGAAAGCCTAATGTGTATTATTTCTTTATAGTAATCAGAATATAAGGGTAGCTTTTACTTTTATTTTAATTTTTGAAGTACATGGAGCAGCGATTTTGGTGAATGGGATTGGTATGAGCCATCATTGTCAAATTAAGTATGATGGTAGCCCTTGTCTGGGCCACGGAACCAGCTTTGATAGAATTGGTATGACAGACTAGTAATCAAAATGGAGAATCAGCGGCTAGCTGCATTGCATTAGCACGGATAAAGTAGCTTGCACTGTGGCATACATTCTAGAGTGGACTGATACACAACATCAAGGTGGATTCAACTGTAACTACGACGCATGTATTGCTATTACAAAATTACTGCAATCTCAGCCCAATCCTCCTTTGTGTCAGACAAAGCTCAGTCATCAGAAACTCAAAATCAAATTAAAAAATAAAAGGGGATCACCCACTTTAATGTCAAGATCTTTTCAAGGTTATTCCCCTTAAATCACTTTTAATGTTTATTGTGCCACAGATTTTCCTTGCCTTTTAAATGCATAGTTCCCCCTCCCCTCTTTTTTCCAACTTTCAGTTCTCTCTCCGTATTATCAAAATTATGCCATTTTATACTGATGCTCATAACTAGTGTCTATTATCTAAATATCATCTATTAACTGATAACTTTGATGGTATCAACCAACTACAAAATATTAGTATAGCATTGGACTTTCCAGGAATGTGGATATCCTGAGATCCTCTGGCAGAGGAAACCTGCAAACCGTCTTCTATTATTTAAATTATTTCCCGTCCATTTTCAACCTGAGCAGTGTGGCTAGTGCAGGATGCACCATCAATTTCCCGTGGTATATTCTATTCCATCTACAGTCAAATAACTAAATCAAAATAAAAAATGAGTCTCAGGCGCAGACAGTTGTATTGCAATTCTTCCAACTAGAAACGTGGTTGATCAGTTATCTCCCTACCCCTGCCCAGTTGGTCGGGCACTCAGGCCAATAGAATAACATTAAATGATACCAGAATATCTTCACTTCATTCCTAGAATACTCTTAACAACCAAAACGTCTATTCAGCTGAACCATATTATATCACAAAGCTATGAAAATTTTCAAACCAAATATAATTGAGTGACGACAAACACTAAACTCAGAACGCAATATGGTGACCTTTCCCTTCCCCACCAGGGTGAGAATGAACAATCATATGAACCAAAAGAGACTGCCTCATCGGCACGGATAATTTAATTAGTTTTTTTTGCAGGCCAGTAGATGAGTCTACGAATGAAAAATCCCTACATGTAGCACTGACTCATGTTGGTTTCTACGTATTGGGCCATCCTACTTGGTATTTGTTTGCCACATTCTAATGGTATAATATAAATAATGGACCATACACTATATGCACATGTTACCTTCTACTTGGTTGGTCCCCACCAAAATTTTATTCTAATAGCAGTTGCCCTCTTGAGTGATCTTAAAAAAGGTTTTGTGTAGCTGCTCACCTCAGTTCTCTATTTTTGTTCTCCACATGCCGCTGTTGCTTTTATTATATATCTTTTTTCCTCACCCTTTTCTACCGACGAGAAAGTAGATGAGGTCTCTTTCAGTTACGCACATCAACCACAATATTTTATAAGTAAAAGGTGAAGAAAAATAATAAAGGGCATCTCCATAAATCTTTTTAACAATCATGAGTGACAGGTACTTAGAAGAGAAGCCAAGTCAAACCAAAATTGCTGCTTGCTAGGTGCCTACTATTGGCTCATGAAACGAATTATAGAGAGGGGTTAACTAAGTCAAAGATATTATTGGTTATGTTATGCAAATGTATTTAGAAGTGGAGGTGAAGGAGTTTGGAAATGGATTATTGGAAGAAAATGGTGAACGATAATGCGGCTGTGCCGCTGCATAAATGTGTGTGTGAATTAGGTATAGCGTGGAGTGACATTGGCATGATGGAAAGTGTCTGTGAATCACTCGTGTGGTTAGAACAGTTAAGCATGTGGGGAAGCAGAGTGTGACCGTTCTTGGACGGTAAACAATGGAGATTGTGCATGCATGCCTTTGAGCTTTGTTTGACCATAGCATTAGTTGGACCTCTCATGGCATCTCCCACTCTTCCACGTTTTTGGTTTTCTTTTTCTATTTTTCCTTAATTCTGTGCCCCACATCGTCTGTTCTCTATGGCTATCTTATTTTCATGGGAGACCTCATGCATCCTTATCCACTCCCTTGTACTAACGGATATGCTTATTTTCTTACTATGTTTTAAACTTCCTCGGACTGTGTGCATTCATTGTTACTTATTAAACCACGGAATTAAATTAAACTATGAGTACACAAACTTTCAGTTAGTGTTAAATAACAGTTAAGTTATTTCCTACTAATCGACTTGTAGAATTTAAAACCCTCAAATGCATGGTGTTGGATTTGAAGAATATTCTCACGTCTCAAGATAAACTGTTTGGATAATGATTTTTAAAAATGTAGATGTTCGCTTTTACATTCCATTATAAGTGAAGTTTTCACAAAACAAGGTTCTTAATTTAGCATATAACTATATCAAGATAAATAAAAAGAACAATATTTTTGAAAAGTTAAAATTAAGAGAAATTATGTTTCTACTTAATCAATTAAATTCTTAAGTAATTGATTTAATTATTTAAGTTTTTAAGTAATTAATTAAATTATTTATGAGAAGTTTCAAAAAAGGACAATCAATTATCAACTTAGTTAATCAATTAGTTAATGGATCAGAATAGAAACTATATTTAATTGTTTTCAATGTTGTTATGAATTAAGTGATTAAAATCTTGTATAATAGACTACTTCTTGGTTTTATGAAATAAATGAAAAATTAAAATAATCAATTAACATGTATCACAGTCAATTAAAACAAAAAAAGAAGTTGTTATTGTTTTTCGAATTTCAGTGAAAATAATCGATTATTAACTTGAAATAATTGATTTAATAGATCTAAATCCTTTTTAAATTAAATCACTGTTATCTAAAATTTATAATCTTTTATATAATAAATAATATTTTCAAATGCAAATTCCCTTAAGATCATTTGAACTATTTTCAAATTGTAAATAGTGGTTTCAAATTTAAGAATGAAAAAGGTTGTGTTATATTGATTAAATAAATCTTGCGGTGTGCTTGTGTTATGAGCTCGGCTACATTTTTTTCTTTTTCTAGTTGTTGGAAGTGTTCCAATGTATATATTCTTGTGTGATCAAGAGTTGATTAGGTTTGTATTCTCCTAAAGTGTTCCAAGAGTAGAACATATGCTCTTGAGTGCATTCAAGAGTTGATTTTGTAGTGTTTTGTTGTCTTGTGTTTGTAATTGTTATTGTGAGTGCTTGTACAAATATATGAAGATAATGGACTCCAATTATTCTAGGGTTCAATAACTATGATTGGATATGGTTATTTGGTATATGAACAATATAACTTTCTTGTGTAGTCTTTTTCTTTACCTATCCTCTTTATTTTATTGTAACCAATCTTTTATCAATCTTGATTTCCAAATTAATTGCATTGAGTTTTTCAAACTGAAATAGTCTTTACAAAAATTGAAGAAAGGATAAATATTTTGAATTTTTTTTTAAACTAGTACACCCCTCCTAGTTTAGTTAAGCCATCTATTATTTTTTAATAATTGGTCTTAGAGTTGGTTTTTGAAAGTTAATCAAAACAAAGATCTTAAAATTTTTCTGAATGTCTTTATTAAATTTGTTTTCTAAGGAAGTTAAGCAAACCACCTTTATTTTGTGGAGAAAACTTTTCTGTTTGAAAAAACATAATGAAATCAATTGCAGAATCTGTTAGTTGTAAGAATTGGAATTTTTGTTACTAACAATATACAGGAAGAATTGGAATTATTGTTACTAACAATATACAGGATGCAGGATGAGAAAGCTGGTAATTCTGAGAACACAATCATTATGGGTACGTCTCATATTTATATTTGATTGAAATGGTAGATAAAGTCTTCTTCCTCGTCACCTCAAGGTTTGAAAACTGAAAATTTTGTTGTAAAAGATAACAACATAAACTTTAACAAATTTGTTAATTAATAAGTTGATACCAAAATTATTTTATGTAGTATTAAAAGGATGTTGAAATACCATAGTATCTTACCATATGAAGTTCTTTTGTATCTCTTCAATCTCATCCTAAGATGGAATGGTAATAAAAACACGACATTAAACATTAGGTCTCGAATAACTTCTAAGCTTCACAACATCTGGACTTGATGCCTTACTAGAATGAGGATTCATATCAAACTTTGTTCTATCCTTAACAATCCATCATGTAGTTGGTCGGGTGAATGATCTACCCGATCTACTCTTTTTACTACTAAATCTCAAATTCACCATAATCCTAAAACATAACAATGTCACTAAATTATCTTATAATAATAATAATAATAATGAGTATTAGGCAAATTCATATTAGGTCGTTATGTTATCTCATATCTCTTCATCATAATCACTTTAAATAACGTGTATGTCGTTCATTGTCTACAATGGCAAGAATTGTTTGTGTTAAAAAACACGACATCTCACAAATAATAATATCGTTAATTAATTTCAACAAAATAAAAATCAATGCATTATTAAGAATCTAAAATTTGTTTAGTTTTTTATGTTATTTTGTTAATCAATTTGTGTTTATATAAAATGATTCAAAACCTTATTCCAATATTTGAAATATTTTTTTTTCTCAATAATATAATCTTTTCTAGAGATTGTAATAAGTCATTTATAAGACATTGAGATAGTTTCTCTACTTATTGTTATGGACTTATTTGATCTTTAATAATATTATATATTTATAGATTAATTATGATTTACTTTAATAATAGACTTATTTGACCTTTAATAGTGTCATATGTTGATAGATTAATTATGATTTATTTTAGTAAGTCTTATTGGTCTTAATTAATTGGAGACCATTTTTGTATTTTACTTCCTACTTTAACAATATGTTGTCTTAAGCAATCACGTGTTGAACTTACAAAATCGGATTTGGACGTTCTTGATATCATTGGAAAGCTAAGAGAGAACTTTACAATTTTCTTTCGAGAGCAAAACCTTTAAAGACCTAAAAATGAATCACAAAGTTGCGACCTTACAGTCATTATATTTTCAAAAATTGGTATTTCTATTAGTGAATAAGTGAGCTAGTTTGATTATTTTGATTATGTCCACTAATTTATTTTTATTAGTAAGGATTTTCAGATCTACATTGAAACAAATGAGATATTCATTATTCATATTTTAAGGATTTTCATTCTAAGTTCTTTTTCTTCATTTATTTTATCTCTCTCATTTTTTTTTCTCTCTAGTGAAATTTTTACTAGGTGAAATCACCTAATTGACCCGAGATTATAAGAAGAACCATAAATGCATTCGGATTTTCTTACATTTTTTTTAATTGGATTGTTCTTTTACAAAAGGCTTGAAGGAATGGAAGAATTTCTTCCCCTATATGCTTGAAAAACTAGCTATCATGAGAGGTGACATCGCTCGTTCTTTTTTCAGCTTAATGCTGCACTAGTGCAATGATTTGGGCCACTTTTTTTAAGTCCCATAGTTTCTATGTGCAACCCTTATTTCCACTGTCACCACCCCTTGTTATGGTCTCTATCCTTATTTATATGTTGTTGTTGCTGATTAAACAAAAATCCTTATCTATATCTTGTGTCATATATAAATAAAAAAATATTTTAAATTGTACAGTCTGTAAAACTTATAAATTACACCATCTAAAGTATTTATAAAAAATGACTTTCACTTTAAAAACATTTTTTATATAAAAAATAAGTTTCAAATTATACAATTTAAAATTATTTTCTTATAAACTAGAAGGGGAAGGTGGAGTTTTTCATATTTGCAGGGGTGTAGAAGGAAATTATGAGTGTAAAAAGGAAACCCCTTGTCTCTATCGATAGACGAATTTTCCTCTACCTCCATATCTTCTTCTTGCACCTCTATACTCCATGTAAAATTATTACTATACCCTTAAGTTAAAAATACAAAGGTAAGAATATCCTTTAGCCCCTTCAACCCCTTCATCTTCTTCGTTCAGGGCATGTTTATATGTGGGAACCTTTACAGTACTCATCCATGAAGAAAGTTGAAGGTGAATAATTATTGATGTTTTTGAGGAATTTGTAAGTGGTATTGTAGATATGGGTGATTAATTTGTGGTTTTGAGTGGTAGTCGACGGTGAAGGGTGACGTTAAAGATGGGTTTGGTATGAACCAGACGACTGTCATCCGATTTATTTTTTTTTAAAATGTAAACAGGATGACACCTCATCCAGTTTACAAATTGAAAAAAATTGTAAAGCGGATGAAAGTGTCATCCGGTTTTCATTTTTTATTTTCTTTAAGAAGTAAACCGGATGACACCCCATCCGGTTTACATTTCCTGAATTGTGCAATTCAATCCAAATTGTTCCGATTCTTCCAATTCGATTTATAAATCTAAAGCATGTTTTTTTTTTTATCATTGTAGGTAACAGACGGTAGTTGTAGAATTAGGTTCATATTTGATTTCAGAATCACTCACATTCATTAATCTGCGTTGTGTGGTTGTGCAGTGAATGAGAAGATGGGGAAATAGATTGAGAGGGGTTTTCGACGATGTTCTTGAGGTTGTTTCCCACGAATTTGAAGAGCTTCTTGAACACTACGCTTGTCTCCTTCTCATCCAATGGTCTCATCTTCCTCTTTCTGTCTCGCTCCCTCCCTCTTTCCAGGGTTTTACAAAGAGATTAGGGTTTTTGGTTTTGTTTTCGAAACAGATAAGAGTTCAAAAGATGAAAAGACCATATCCTTTTTGGTCATTTCCACATGGGGCATTTTAGAAAATTATAATTTTATGGAGGTGCAGGACGACCATACGGAGGTGGAGGAAGAATTTATCCTGTCGATATAGTTGTGTAGTAATCAGTACTCTAACATTCCAAAGCCCAATTCTGTTATGATACAACATTTTATAGGCAATTACTTCCTGCACCCCCATAATTGCTTCTTGCATCCCATAAGTTTTTGGTAATTCCACAATTGCCCTTGCTAGAATATACAAAGAGGAACCTAGGTTTTCTGTGATTTTTGTGAAAATACAGAAGAGTGTTTATGGGTAATGGCGGAGGAGCTACCAACAACGACGACATTTGTGGGTAACAGTGACAAAGGGTGAAAGTGGAGCAGCGGGGCGATGCGGATGAGTAGGGCGACGGTGGAAAAGCAGTGGAAGAGCAACAGAGAAGCTTGGAGCAATGGCGAGGTGGGTTTTTTTTTAACTGCGGAAAATGTTTTCCGTAAGATTTTTGGAAAACCTTTTTTGTAGTTAATTTTGTTTTTTCAAAAACATGATTCGTTACGGAAAACCTAATTCGTAAGGCGTTTATGGAAAACGTTTTTCATAAGCTATTCCGAAATTCCTTATGGAAAAGCTTTTCCATAATAGGTTTATGGAAAATGTTTTCCTTAAACGACTTACGGAAAAGATTTTCCGTAACGAATCAAGTTTTCTTAAAAAAATTTAGTTACAAAAAATATTTTCCGAAAATCTTATCAAAAATATTTTCTACAATTAAAAAAAAAAACACCCCTTCCGTTGAACGTCAAAACACCTATTTCATTACAATGCGTCATGATATTAAACCAAAACCGCCCAACCAAATCAAACAAATCCATCAAATTATACATACATTCAAATCAAACAAATACTTCACGAAAATTTCAATTCAAAAACGAAGGCTTACCTATCAAAATATTTCATGTGCTCCAAGCTTCTCTGTCGCCGCCCTCCTCCTCCGCATCACCCTGCTACTTCGTCTTTCCCTTCATCGCTATTACCCTTCAATGTCGTGTCGTTGGTAACTCCTCCGCCGTCACCCACCAACACTCTTCTCCATTTTCACAAAATCACATAAAACCTTGATTCCTCTTTGTATTTTCTGACAGGGGAAATTGTGGAATTATGGAAAACAGATGAGGTGCAGGAAGCATTTGTGGGGTTGCAGGAAGCAATTGCCCATTTGATGGTAATGTATCATTCAAATGACGTCATTTTTATGCATCTTTTTTATGAAGAGTATCAATCAAGTCCTCTAAAAAAAATTGTAGCTTTTACAAACATTTTAATGATTTCACAGAATCGAACTACATTTAAATATGTTTTATGTATATATTATGGAGATTCCATGTCTCTTTAAAATCCTACCTTATAAAGTAGTCAATACAATATGTATATATTATGGAGATTCCATATCTCTTTAAAATTCTACCTTATATATCTCTTTAAAATTCTACCTGCGATTCAATTAGTTATAAACTCTCTTACTAAAACACTACTAAAATTATTCACAGTTTAGATTAAATTAAATATAAGCCCAGTTATTAATATTATCAAAAATATCAGGATAAAAAAACGTCAACAAACTTAGAATTTGTCTTGTGTGTATTTGTCATAATTAAGAAAAAAGTCTGAAATCAGCAATCTCTCCTTTTCTTGACCATAATAGACATTTTGAACAAATTTAAAGTTCTTTGCGGGATTTCTCATCATTTTGCAGTTTCAAATTATATTCCTAACTTTATGCATTTCCAGAAGACTTACAGAACATAATTCAAACTTAGACGCATTCTTCGTGCACCTCTATACTTTCTTCCTGCACCTCCGTAAGCTCAGAAAATGACCCTTATATCCTTGTCGAGAAAAAGACTAAATAAATAAACCTTACACTATTTCTTTTATTTCTGATTGTACAAATTTTAAATTAAAAAAATTATGTTTTGAATCATATAATTCAGATTATAAAACAACTATATTTTCAATTGTATAACCTAAAATATAAAAATGTATTTTAAATTATACAACTCCAAATACAAAAAACTGTATTCTGAATCGTAAAATTCAAAATTTAAAAAAAAAAATTTGAATGATATAATTTGAAAAAGATATTTTCAAAATTTTGAAAAATAGGAGAATATCGGAAGAATTCATGGAGGTAGACTCTCAAACTTATTATTCCAATTGAGAACTGTCAAACCCAAGTTCAATCTTTCTTACAAATATTTAGTCTATTAAAATCAAGAATACAATTCACCAAAATGCATCAAATTAAGACACTATTTATTCAATGAATAAGAAGAGGTGATCAAAGACGTGTGTCTTCCTGCGCTTACACCTACAGTGCATATTAGTCCAAGTCTATGTTTCTAACACACAGTTTGCTTTAGAATGAACCAGTATGTAAGATTTTGTTGTGAATACAAAGTGACGCGCAAGAAACACTTTTATTAAAATGGTATGGTACGTGCACATAATTTTTCTTTCTTAATAACAGCAGATAACCTCGTCTGCTGCAACAATAAAATTTGGAATTTACATTCTAAATACACCGTATTTTGTTTTTTCAGTGGCACGGTTCAAGGAGGCAGAGATGGATAGACCAATCACTTTTCTTGTATCTGCTGGATCAATGATTCCATCATCCCAAAGCCTTGCTGTTGAGTAATAAGGATTTGCTTCTCTCTCATAAGCCTCAACCACTTTCGTTTTGAACTTTTCTTCTTCTTCCTTATTCCACTGCTTTGCAATTATGATGCGCATTAAGACAACTAAGACAGATGAGAAGACCACAGATATGTTATCAACAACTGAAAACATATTTTACCTGAATTCCTTGCTTTTTCTTGTTGCCTTTCTCTATTTGAGCCAGTACACCAGCAGCCTGAACCATGGCCATATTCCGTACACATTAATTAGAACCCCCACAAACCAGATGAATATCAACTAATGATCAATCAAATCTTCAATTGATTTAGAAGGGAGAAAGCATGCAAAACTAGCTATATAATGATGTATCTCACTAAGTACAGAACAATAACCATGCAGAGCGATGTCCTGAATCAACCAATGCCAACAATTTATTATAAAGAATCATGAGAAATATGCTACCTGGGCACCACCCATCACAGATATTCTAGCATTAGGCCAAAGGAACAAGAAATTGGGACTATAGGCACGACCACACATTGCATAATTTCCTGCACCGAAGCTTCCTCCAACCATTATTGTGACTTTAGGTACCTGCAGGTATTTATTTGAAAGAAACAAATTATTATTTCTCCTTGAAAAATATCTCTCATGCTTTGAGAATTACATTTTAGTCATACTTAACCATCTGTTAATTTCACCTAAATTCCAACTTCCAAGACATTTACAATTACAAGTAATAAACTTACTGGTTTAGAATAAATTATATAACTTGTAAGTAGATGGCTGGAACCCACAAACCTTTGCACAAGAAACAGCCATAACCATTTTTGCTCCAGACTTTGCTATGCCATTTGCTTCAGATCTTGAGCCAACCTACCGAATAGACAAGTATTACGGTTTCATAACTCAATTGTTTAGAGAAATAATATTTAGGTTTAACTATTCTCAACAAGGAAAAGAGGAGAAAAAAAACTAATAGTAAATACTTTCCTTCAGCATTTTACAGTCTCAAAAGAACAAAAAAAAAAAAAAAAAAAAAAAAAATAAGAGAAAAGAAGATAGATGACATGAAGTAATTGACATCCATACTATAAACTAACCGAGATGCCTACAGACATACCAGCATTTGATAAAGGATAGTACCATGATAACAGATAATATGATAATATATACCACAGCTATGAAGGAAAAGGAATCAATCTACTTAGAAGTCAGAATACAATGACAAAAGGCATAGTTGAGAAACTAAAGAAATTACTTAAATTCATACCATGAATCCAGTGATGTTCTGAAGGAACACCAAGGGAATGTTACGTTGAGTGCATAATTCAATGAAATGGGCCCCTTTTAGTGCAGATTCGTTGAATAAAATCCCGTTGTTTCCAATAATTCCAACAGGCTGTCCGAAAATTCTAGCAAATCCAGTTACAAGTGTCTGCAAAAAGATTTCAATATACAAAGTGAATTGCAACTTTTCCTATAAGTATTTATTTAAAAAGTTTATCCAAAACAAAATCTTATTGTAAAATCAACAACAAATAAGTGTGTGAAAAATCATCAAAGCCAAGGGACACCAAGAGAAAAAAGGCAGTTCTATAGCAACTCATGCGTAATAAAATATTGATTAAACTGATAAAAGTAAAGTGGATATGTCCTCACAGTGCCATACAATTTCTTGAATTCATCAAATTCACTTCCATCAACAATACGATCAATAACTGATCGGATATCAAACTGTTTCTTAAGATCAGTGGGAGCAATAGAACGAAGTTCATTGACATCATACAATGGCTCTTTATATTCATAGTTTATATTTTGCATTCCATTTGCCAAGACATCTTTCCCAGCCATATGCAAATTCTTAATAATATTCCTCCCAAGCGCAAGTGCATGGAGTTCATCTACAAGAAACAAAACATGTACAAAGTCACTGATAGGAACTAAGTTAATCAGCTCATCTCCAAGAAACGAAACATGTACAAAAGTCAATAATGGGAACTAAGTTGATGTAATTAGTAATTCACATTTTTTGTACGATCATGTGCATAAGAGAGAGTAGTCACAGCATATACCTTGAGCAAAATAATCAGAAACACCGGACGTCTTGCAGTGCACAGTGGCACCTCCCAAATCCTCTGCCGAGACTTCTTCTCCAGTGGCAGCCTACAAATTCATTTAGGGTTATTTTTGGTTATAAACACTTAGAAAATATATTACACAAACATTAGCACAGTCAAATATGTTTTTGATGATTGAAAATATCACAAGTTTTGGTTTCAGTCCAGTAAAATTTATATTCACTTCAACCCAACATTTATCAAAATTGATATGGTTTTAGTCTCTCACAAGTCATAAGGGACTAAAATCATGTTATTCTGATAAGATGTAAAATGTCCAACTCTTTTATAAAGACTAAAATCAAAATCTTTTCAATGATTAAAAGCATATTTAACTCAAATGTTAAAACTCAGGAGATACAGATTTTAAAAGTAAGAAACAAAGAAACAGCAAGAGACGATCAAACAAAGTATTTTGGAGCACTAGAATAGCTAGAGCATACCTTAACAAGAGGAGGCCCTGCTAAAAAAATGGTGCCATTACCCTTGACCATCACACTTTCATCAGCCATTGCCGGTATATATGCCCCACCAGCAGTGCAAGAGCCCAAAACCAATGCAATCTGAGGAATTCCTTCAGCAGACATTACAGCCTGGTTGTAGAATATTCTACCAAAGTTATCTCTGTCTGGAAACACTTCAGCTTGCTTGGGAAGAAAAGCTCCTCCACTGTCAACAAGATATACACAGGGCAATTTGCACTGAGCAGCAATCTCCTGTGCCCTGAGGTGCTTCTTAACAGTAATGGGATAGTAAGTCCCTCCCTTGACAGTGGGATCATTGGCCACAAACATACACAGTCGCCCATGCACGGGACCTATCCCAGTAACAACCCCTCCAGAAGGCAGGGGCTCTTCATACAACTCATGTCCTGCCAGCTTTATCACTCAAAAGTTAAAAACTTTCCTTGTCAAACGCATTTCTCATAATTACCACCACCCATTTGAAAGCCTTAACCTAACAAACTACCAAAATATGCCTACCATCTTCAACTAACCAGCTTTCCACAAATTCAAATGAATAAGGCAAACTGATCATGAAGAGAAAAACACAGAAATCGTGAATGTGATGGGTTTGAAAAAGAGAAATGAAAAATATAAAACAGAAGACATAATAGTTATTACGATTGAAAAAGTATGTTATACACGAGTAATCTTAGCTTTAATCTTTTAAACAGAAAATTGTTTTTTTTTTTTTTTTTTTTT
>Ga0209489_101339_pt1 | contig 50397 bp, 27 predicted proteins | sample SiratrowhiteBW_FD_187527 | JGI IMG/M metagenome (GOLD analysis project Ga0209489, IMG submission 187527) | Root nodule microbial communities of legume samples collected from California, USA - Siratro white BW (SPAdes) (version 2) | ecosystem: Host-associated > Plants > Roots > Nodule | place...
TATATATATATATATATATATATATATATATATATATATATTTAAATATATAAAATTAAATTTTTATAAGAAAATTATTTTTTTAAGATCCAGCTTATTTAAATTTGTTTTTAGAAATATCAAATTTATTTGTACTAATATTTTATTTCACATATTTATTGGAATTATACTTTTAAAATTAACTTTCTATTTGAGTTTTGTATTTTAAATAATTTTATTTAAAATTAAAAAATAGAAATAGAAAATATTCATAAGTATTTATGATAAAAAGAATTACAAATATTTTTTCGTAGACATCTCGCAGATAATATGATAGCTAATTGCTTCCTGCACCCCTTCAGTTACTTGTATTGCCAAAAGTGTCATGAGTAGAATATACAAAAGAGGAAAGTGGTTTACTGAGTGAGAGGTGACTGTAGGTTTTTCGATGAGAGAAGGTAGGATGCTGCAACAAAACTTTTACAGCAGCGTTAGTAGATAAGTTGTTTTCATTTTACATGGGTTATTTTCATTTTACATGGTTTAGGTGTGGTGCAGGTACAAAGTTGATCTGATTCAATTTTTTGTTTAACGAAATCTCTTACAAAAGACAAAATCCATAATAAAATTAGGATGGCTGAAATACATTACGAAAAATGTATTTCGTATAAGGTTATTATATTACAGAAACCATTTTTTTTAAGTGGAGGTGTAAGGATGAGTGCCTACGGAAAACATTTTTTGTAAGAGGAGAATGTAATTATGAAAAATGTTTTTCATAAGAGAAATTTGTTATTATTAGTGAGGACGAGAGTTATGGGAAACATTTTTTTGTAGAAGGAGAAGTTGCTTACGAAAAATATTTTTTGTAAGAGGACACGAAATTTGTTGTTACTGGTGAGAACGAGAGTTATGGAAAACATTTTCTGCAAAATGAGGAGTTGCTTACGAAAAACATTTTCTGTAAGAGGACATTCAAGTTATGACGTAAAAAGAAAACTGTAATATAGAAAACAATTTCCGTAAGCAACTTCTCTTATTATGGAAAATATTTTCCCCTAAACAATTTCTTTTATTATAGAAAATGTTTTTCATAAGAAAAAAATTTTCCTAAAAAAAAACGTTTTCTATACTTTTCATATTATAAAAAAAGTTTTCACTAACGAAGGTTGTTTTGAAAAAAAAAAAAAAAACCACGGAAAACGTTTTACGAAAATCTTATGAAAAACTATTTTCGCAGTTTAAGAAAAAACTCATCCCCTCCGTCGCACCTCCGAGATTGCCTTACTCCTTTGAATCGCTCCACTGCTCCGCCTTATCCTTCTTTGCTATTAGCCTTAAATGTCGTCACTGTTATAGCTCCTCCACCGTCACCCACCACTACTCCTCTCTATTTTTACAAATAAGAAAAAACTAATGTCGTCACTGTTGTAGCTTCTCTGCCATCACCCACCACCACTACAACGTAGAATCAGGAAAAATTGATGGGCTGCAGTAAGTAATTGTGTGGGTGCAAGAAGCAATTGCCCTAAACGGAATAGGTAGTGGGGCCGATGTTTTTAGACTGAACGGGTTGCATAGCCGTACTCGTCCCATTCAGATCCCTATTTTTACACCCTTATTTGAAAAATTATTAAAGTGATGAAGATTTGTGTTTAATTTTTGTAGTATGTGATAACTCATCGTAATAGCAACAATAAAAATATTACAAATTGAATTAGTTTCTAACTCAATAAAATGTATGAAACTCAATAAAACCAAAAAAAAAGCCAATTAAAAAAGAATGTCAAATGATTAAAGAACACCTTTATTATAAATGTGTTATCAAACAACTTCGTTTAACAAATGGAATCTGAACCTGCGATAATAAAGTTGTTATCCCTTGTTCGATGCTAGATTGATTGACATTCAGAAGAACATCTTGACAAAATACACCCTCATTTGTTTATACACATGCAAATTAGAAGGATGAATTGACTTTGAGAATATAAATAATCATGGTAAATAGTTTCTTACAAATAATAAAAATGAAAAAGTTGATTAATAAATAATAATAACATGGTAAGACTATAAGAAGGATAAAATGTAGAGAAAAATCAGTTCTTGATAATATTCCATAGTACTCTATAGAATGAAAGATAAGCACAAAAACACAAAACAAGACATAAGGTCTTGTTCAGTTTTAAATTACAATAATACACAAGACATTATTGTCACGTTGCACTCTGTTCTGTTCTGTTCTATTCTATTTTACTCTGTTAAAGGCTTACACCAGGATCATGTTAGACTTATAAAGGTCATACATATCAAAAAATGACTGTATTCTTAAAACACCTTACTCAAAAGGATGTACTCAACGGTGCTTCTTACCGGCACCTTTTTTACCATGTTTCTTCTTACCACCTTTCCCTTTCCATGTATTGGACATATTGGTTCCAGTTTCACGGTCTCTTGGTGGTGCTGAATTCAACAAATGCTTCACGTTGAGTACGCCCTTTCTAAAATGACCTTCACTTAACTTCAGACCCTTGTTTTCTGGCTTGTGCTTTCCAGCTGATCTTTTATCGCTACCACCGAGCTTTCCCCCAAAGTGTCCCATAATCAAACGCTAAAAGTCACAGTGGTGCATATCATACATGAATAATGTCAGTAAGAGACAGACAAAAAATCACAATAGGGGGCAGAATAAAAGTGGGGAATGATAAAAATTATTTACCTCTTGGAGCATTTTCTGCTCCCTCTCCTTTTGTTTCTTCATCATTGGTCGTGCCACACTTAAGGGTAATCTCTGATTCTTGGGAGCCTACATATGGGGAAATGCTAAACATTAAGAATTTTGTTTCCCGAACATCCTTGTAATAATAGTATTAGCATTAGCACTAGCACATGATGATCAAAATAGAAAATTAAAAAATATTATTCACCTTCCCACCAAGAGAAACAATATTCCTATCTTCAATCTTCTTGCGTTCTTTCCATGTCATATGTGAGTAACCTAGAAAATACAATAATTAGCAGCCATTATGAAAAGTAACTGCACTATCATATTTTCTGGACATAGTGGAAAGGCAAAAAACACCAGGTGAATTTAGCACGGTTAGCATAATTTTTTCAGCTCTAACCCCCCATAATTAAAATAAAGAAACAAAAATTTTCTTATCATTCAAATATATTAACATCCAATATGCAAAATAACCAATTTTAGCCGAAACAGTATACAACTACTTATAAGAAGCGGTCTTATATTTCCATGAACAACAGAAATCCTCAAGAACACTTATACAATTGCCAATCAACTATACCATCCAATCCTCTAAATCATACTGGTTAAAGAAGATGTAGTAATAGACTTGCTGAATAATTAACATAAGTTACATGCAGCCTGGCCTAAATGTTACAAGAGAAATTGAACCTTCAGTCACGAATCCTAAATTAGAAGTTTAGGTCATTAGTTTCAACTAAGAATAAGTTATGTTTTGCAAAAAAAAGAGGAGGCTTTATAAGGAAAGGAGAACAAAACACAAGGAAAAGGACACACACACATATATATAAGTTAATTCCTTGAATAACAGAATTAAGAATTTTCAAAGTTTCTTACTCCTTCATATGAACTTCCAAATCCATAAACAAAATGTTAACTGAAACATAGAATCATAATACATAGTTTCCTTCAACGGTGCAATGAGACCTGTTCAAATGACAATAAGCTTCTAAACTATGAAATCAGTGTCAGTGACAAAGTATGCATTGCACAGCTATTCAAAAATCAAGCTGCATCAGAGCAGACCAAAGAAATCTAATCTAACTATATAAAATATAAATGTTATGCCAATAAGCAGCAACATAGTCATTCACTTTTCATAATGCATTGTTTTCTATTGGATTGAATATTCAAAACGCATCAATAACAGAAAGCAGATTGAAAGAAAATACACAGACAAGATTCAAGTAAAAGGAAAAGAAAGTCAAAATGAGGAAGGAAAATAGACATTACTAAAATTTTCAACATCTTTCATAATCTTCCTTATGTCCATCTCTTGATCCTGCATATCAGTATGCTCTCTTTGAGAACCATGCCCGCCAGATTTTTTCCTATTCTTGTCCATCTTTCCCATCACTGCATTCAAAATGAAGGAGAAACGAGATTTAGGGGGAAAGGTTACAAGTCATGACTACATCATATTATGAAAGTACAAACACAAATAACAGATAGTTCAAATCGATCTTGAATTTCTTCCTACACGCACTATGACAAAATTATGATCATTCCTTCTAAATAACATCTTTGATGCAGCAGAGGCACGATTCAAACAGAGAACAGGACATCTGAGGTTGGCAGTATACTATTGTACTAAATTCCCACCAGCCTTTTTCTACTAATACTTCCAGAATCACATGTTAATTCACTGGATACATATGAAATTACAATGAACTCTCTTGTGGCAATGTATAATCTTGCAAGTTGCATCAAAAGGGTACAGTTTTAGTTTACAATGTCGGATTATTCATCAGTTTCAAACACCAATTTTCGCATCAATTTTGCGCGTTTGCTGTGAGACAAACAAATGAAGGATTTGACAAAAATACCTTGAAAATTGGTAGTGTGTAGGGTTGATTAAAACAGGCTTTTTTGGATTTCACGCAATGACCAAATAGGCTAATATACTACTACACTACCCTTCAATTCGGTGCTTGATATCACAATGAAAATTTTATCAATGCGAAAGCGAAGTTAGAAGAAGGGAACGAGCAAAAGTACAAAAGGGGAATAACAATTTTACCTGTGTGTTCGTCTAGGACGTGTAAAGCGAAGCTAAGCGTTGGTACCTGCGGAAGGAGCCGCGGATGAGAAACGACCAGAATTTTGAAACCCTATTGTTGTTAAACGGTGTAGAAGATGCGCCCATTTAAAATAAATTAATATTTAATATGAATTTTAAAGGTCATGCTAAATACAAATTAATTGTATTTAAAAATAGTAATGATTATCACAGTATCAAAGAAAATATGATATGATTTAAATTTAAATTAAAAATTAACAGCTATAATAATCCTACATTTCATTCTTATCATTTTCTGCTGTCGTCTACTACCAAATATAACATTAATATGATTGAAACAAAAAATGATGAAAAGTATTAAAACCACATTTTTTTTCAATACACTTCTTTAGCTTTATCTTTTTTATTCTTTGAAATTCATTGAAAATTATAAAATCTGGAAGGGTATTTTATATAATAAGAATTGACTTGTAACTCAATTTTAAAGATGTCCATAGTTTAAGTCCCGTGGTTTCAAAAATGCATGTTTAAAGATGAAAGATTTTACTAAAGTTACTAGTAAAATCACTCATAAATTATTCATTAATAAAGTTAATAAATATTTAACACTAATATACGAATACAAACAAAAAATATGATAAGAAGTGAGTCAGGATTTTCAATAAATTTTTAAAAAGGTAATGTTATTGAAATAGTATTCCTTTTATTCTTATTATAAGATACATTTTAGAAAAAAAGAAAGGTTAATTCTTTCTATAAAATATTTTGTACTTTTTATTCATATTAAATATTATAAGTATATGTTGCCTATATCAATAAATAGTAAAAAAAAAAATTTAAAGCCAAATGCTAAATTGATATATTAATATTTTAAAAAGAATCAAGAAAATCAATTTTTTTCCCATGTAATTAACTGTATTAGAAATCTGTGAATTTGTTACAAAAGTCAACAATTTGTTGTCTGAGAGAGGTATTACAAAAGCCAACAGTTTCGCTCTCACTCTTGGTATAAAACGGAGGCATCGACTCCTCAAATTCCTCTGAATTTTCTGCATCACATCACATTGTCTTAGGGACAGAGATCGTGAGCGAAAATGGCGACGTTGAAGGTTCCTCCTCATCCTCCTTCTCCAACGGAAGACAGTGAGCAATTGAGAAAAGCTTTTCAAGGTTACATTCACTCATTTATTTATTTTATTTTATTTTATTTATTTTCATTTTGTTGTTGGATTATCGCTCTGCATAACATTTTCTCGATCTATGTCTCCTCCGGATTCCAGTGATTTGCCGTGTTCGTGATCTGACTGTGCTCGTTTTATTACCTATCAACTCTTAGTTGTAACAGTTCTGATCAAATTTTACCTGTTTTATATATGAGTTTAAGAGTCCTGTGTTTTGTATTTGATTTATGGAGTCACTGCTTGATGGATGAATGAATGAATGAGTGAATGCTGGAATAGCCTTCGAGCGGTCATGTTTTTCACACATGCATTGCAGTCAGCAAATTTTGACCGTTGATTGGATATTTGGATGAATATCAGACAAATCGGTCTCAAATCATAAATGCTTTATGTTCAATTTAAAGATAGAATACAAGCCTTTTATATCTTCATCCAACGCTTAAAATTTGTTAACTGCGTGAATACGTTCAGAATTTGACTGCAGTGAATGATTATCATTCAAATTGGGTTTGGTTGCCGATGGTGTCAACTCTTCTGTTTCTAAGAGCTAAATGGAACGGTCTCATGCACATGTATAACACGGCCTTAATAATAAGTAATAAGCTACCTGTGTAAATGAAGGAATTCTTTTAGTTTCTGTACCTGTGTCTGTGTATGTGTTAAATTCCAGTAAAATAAGTGGAGTGCAGTGCAGATTACTATTACAGAAAATTAATACATTGTGAAATTGGAAATTTGAATCATTTAGAGGTGCTCAAATAAATCAGGGAATTTACTTTGTTCCTTTTGTTTTATCGTGGCATGAGGCATTTTTATTCTCTCGTTTCGCAAGTTTGTTTTCATTGTCGATGCATCCAGTTGTCACTTTCACATATCTTTGCAGGATGGGGAACGAATGAAGCATTGATAATATCAATCCTGGGACATAGAAATGCAGTTCAGCGTAAGTTGATTCGTGAAGCTTATAATGTAACCTATGGAGAAGATCTTCTTAAAGATCTAGACAAAGAACTTTCAAGTGACTTCGAGGTCAGTTAAATCTTTTGATATCTGGTTTCTTTAGGTAAATATTAATTTGACTCCCATTTCATTTGTCAGAACTTAGAACTTTCAATTTCACCATCTATTATCAACTTTTCAATTTTCATTTTTCATATATGCGGATAACCTTGATTAAGGGAAAATGATAGTTGTAGTTATGAAGTTAGTTTCTTGTCTAATGTTTGATGTTGTGAATATACAAGCGGGTTGTGCTGTTGTGGACACTGGATCCTGCTGAGCGTGATGCCTTTTTAGCTAATGAAGCCACTAAGAAGTTGACTTCCAGTCATTGGGTTCTTTTGGAAATTGCTTCCACTAGATCTTCACTTGATCTCCTCAAAGCTAAGCAAGCATATCAATCCCGCTTCAAAAAGTCCCTTGAAGAAGACGTTGCCTATCATACTTCTGGGGACATACGCAAGGTAGAGCCTTAACTTCCTAATGTACATGTTTATCTCTTGATAGGAAAAGTTGCCTCTGCTAGATGTCATTTCTTCATCAATCAGTTTTTTTCCAAAGTATATAAACCTTTTGTATGTAAAAGAGAACCTTTGTTTAGGTGACGTGTTCCCAGATTTACGTCCAAATGGTGCCCCTTTAGAATATGGATATAACCATTCAATTGAATTATTTTATTTAAAAGCTTAATCACCGTCTATTTTTTGCATTATTATGCCATGTCTAAGATGCGTGTTTAATTCGAACTTATTTTGTGGCAAACATAACTTCTTCTACGTTACATAGCGAACTTTAAAAAAATAAGCGATTCTAAACATGCACGGAATCTAACAATTCTTTTCAGACATTTTTTTCCTGTTACCTGATGAAACTTTGTTTTTGATAATAATAGCTATTGGTTCCTCTTGTGAGCACATACCGTTATGAGGGCGAGGAGGTGAACATGACACTGGCAAAATCTGAGGCTAAACTGCTTCACGAGAAGATTGAAAAGAAGGCCTACAATGATGAAGACCTGATCAGGATTTTGACAACAAGGAGTCGAGCACAGTTAAATGCAACTCTGAATCAGTACAAAAATGAGTTCGGGAATGCCATAAACAAGGTATGGACGACTTGGCCGAATATGAATTATTTCTAGTATCAACTGCAGTGCTGAACTTTTGTTGTCGACAATGTTACTATCCACTTTAAGAAACATGATTTCCTGTGATAATTTAAAGCAGTAGATGAATCAATCACTAAATTTAAAAGGATAACATTATTGGATTACTTCAAAACAAAAATATATAAAGACAAGATAGAAATTGTCATTAAGTGATTATTATAAGATTAATGTGAGTTGTAGTTGAACTAACAATCGGCTTATGCCTGCAGGATCTGAAAAGTGATCCAAAAGATGAATATCTGAAACTATTGAGGGCTGCCATTAAGTGTTTGACGTTGCCTGAGAAATATTTTTCCAAAGTGTTGAGGCTTGCTATAAACAGACTGGGAACTGATGAATGGGCCCTTACTAGAGTGGTGGCAACCAGAGCCGAGGTTGATTTGCAGCGAGTTGCTGAGGAATACCAAAGAAGAAATAGCGTTCCTCTGGATCGTGCAATAGCCAATGACACTTCTGGAGACTATAAGAGCTTTCTCCTTGCACTGGCTGGACACGATAATTAAGAGTTCTCTCTTACTCTGTTCAGTTCTCATGGAATTGCTGGTTAGGCTATTTACTTTTTTTCTCTAATCATAAATGCGATGTTACTGTTAATATCTGGACGGAGGAATTCGGTGGCTTTCAGCTAATACTCTTTATGAGGGCATAAACTATCGTGATGTTTTAAAATAATATGTTCTGAATGTCGGAAATTCGATACATAGATCTGTGCCCCTTTCAATAATAAAATATCGGTTGCATCTCTTTCTACTGTTATTGAGGGTCAGTTATTTCTACAGCATATTATCACACTTCACAATAGGTTGGTCTATATGGAGCATAAAAGCAACTGTAATTGTTAACTTCTCAATAATATATCTCAACAATTATATCATAAAATTCATAAACCAGATGTACTGTGAAAATTTCTTATTTTAAAAAATACTAATAATTTTATTGATCCAACATTGTGTATATCAACATCGACATAAATAGACATTTGCACCCATTATGGTAACGCTAATTATTCTGTGTCGGGGGTTATACCATAGATATACAATTTTGAGAATCCAGCACAGCGATCTTTCCAGTCAAGACGCGGAACTCGAGCAATCTAGAGAACGCATACAGTTAATGGGGGCGAATTTAGATAATCAATTTAAAGCAGGGAAATGCTGCTTCCTCCACCGGGGGGTCTGCGGGCACGTCGTATATGGTCTCTGTTTTCTTCCTTTCCATCAGCAAATATGTTATTCCCAGCCAGTTCTCTAAGTTTAGCTCTGCTCGCAGGCTTCTCTGGTGTTCCTGCACGAACGTCTTCCTTGAAAATATTATTGCCCGTCAGGTCTGCAAACTTCTGCTCGTGTATTTTCCTTGATGTCTTCTTGACTGGCTCTTCACGGAATAAGAAATTTCCTTGGACATCTCCAGGCTACAACAATAATCAAACTAGGGTCAAAAGGTAATCATATGGAGGAGAGGGTAAAGGCACATGAGCTAAAAGGCATACATCTTATTTAAGAAATTATGAAAGATCTTGTTAATATAATAAAACTAAGAGAAATAGATCTCTTAAATAAAAAAAAAACACCTAAAAGGTAATATATATCTAAAAAGATGAAAAAACCTGTTGACAAACTTTAAGAACATGTAGACAAACCGATGGACCTCTTCAACTCAATGCAAGTGCATTTGGCTCTAACTCAAGAAATCAGCCTCGTGTTTTGGTGAGGGATATTAAAAAAGTTGAACATCCCCAAATAAATGGTATTTGCACCATCAAAGGTAAAATTCACCGTAATGAATAGCCATGGATATGCATGAGACGGTATTAGAAATAGCAAAAGTTTCTTTAGACATTTATCCAATATAAATGATAGTTAAGTAAAGATGACTCGTGATTCGTCTTCATGTCCAGAAGACACTTACATTAGAAACTTGCGCCGATGCGCGCGCTTTTCGTACAACAGGTTCTCTCGTGTCTTTACTTTGTTTTGATTCCAAAGTGCGTCCAGCACCTTGCGAACGAGGCACAATTTGAGGAGCAGGGGCAAATATATCACTTCCGCTGAGCTCCTTGGTCTTGGCACTTGATACGTGCTTCTTGGTCTTCGTGTCTGATTCAATTTGATATGTTCCACTTAGTTCACGCTGCTTTGCTATCTCGGGTAGAGAGGATGGTATCTTAGGAGAAACGTTTCCTTCGGTGCTGAATGATATCTGACTGATTCTATTCATTGCTTGCTGAAATGCAATTGCAGGGAAATAAAACAAGAATACTTTCAACACAATGAGTTCGTATTTGAAAAACACTCGTTCAAATGATGAAATCTCATCGTGCATACCTGATATACCCGTATGCTTGTTCTGTTTTTTGAATTTGCAGACTTGGCTTCTGATGTGGTATTTTCAGGATTGCCAGAAAATATACCACTTCCAGTCATCTCTTTCATCTTATATTCAGAGCATGGTTTCCTGAGTATCAAGAAGAAGATAAGAAAACAACAAGAACAAGGGATTGGATCACTCTGATACCATGTTAGAAGAGAGAAAAGTAAAAATGATAGGATGAACCAGATGGAACTTGACTTCATTCATTGGGCTGGCCTATTTATAAAAACCGCCATAAAGCTAAAAGAAGAAAAATAAGGCTGTTGAATGTAGCATTCACAACAGAGCAAAATAATAAACTCATCAACTAATAACGGAAAGAAACAACTATCCTTTCTGTGGCAGCTCTTAGCTAATAACAACAAATATACAGATTAACAACTAATCCTTTAACAGCGGAAACATGGAGAGATATATTTGACAACAAAATTATATAACATGAACCTTTGAACTTAACTAGTAACAAATATTCTGGAGTTTAAGCTCGGTATTTCTTGTTTAATTTTGACGTTCTAGCAGGGTAAAGATTATTACCATCAATTAGATATCACACTAAATAACAAATAGACTTCTAAAGAAATTAATTAATCAAAATATGTTAACAATATAATTTTACATTATCATTCTTTTTGCAAATAGTTATGTTTGACAAGTGTATTAATTTTCATAATAATTGTTTTAAAAATTATATCTAAAATAATTTTTAATTAATTGACAATGTAAAAAGTCAAAATCTCGTTCTCTTATTACATTCTAATTAAATTCTAACATTAAAAATAAATTTTGGTATCTGATATGCATGCGGCTGCATACACGAGAACACTAGCAATAGTCAATAGTCACTGCACCCAACCCAATTGCGTAAGAATTATAGGTTAAGAATAAGAACAATACTAAATATTTTTAAAAGTCTACTTTAATACTGAAAAAAAGTATTGAATAAAAAATGCATTCAATGTTTTGAAAACGAAACAAAAATCCATATTTATCATATTAAAATATTTCTTCTCAACTGGCATGTAAACAAAAAAAAAAAAATAGTTATATTTAGTGACCTAAATATAAATAAATTTTAAATACTTTGATTTCATTTAATTGTATAATTTTAAAATATTTTATGTTTACACATTGATACTAGACCCAATAAATATGATTGAAACCAACTTAAAAAATATATTTATTTACTTTATAAAATACAAACACTAAATGAAATTAATACTCTGGGTGAAATTTGAGTCTACATAATATATAAACACATTTTGAAAGGATTTAGAATTATTCTGATAATAAAAGTTCCTTCAATAGTGAACTAATCAATCATGCTTAAGTATACAGAAATAATTTCGTGTTGAATGCTCGTCATTACAGAATCTGAGAATTTTAAAACAATTGAATGCAGGAGACGAATGATCAGCTTTCAATACATTCCCATCAAGGGTTGGAGGAGAGAAATGGAAAAAGTGGAAGAGAGAAGAAAAAAAATGGAAAGTAAATGAAATAAATAGGTTGTTCAAATGAAGCAAATAATAAATAGAAAAGAGATAACTTGATTTTAAAAAATAAATAATAATAATAATAATAATAATAATAATAATAATAATAATTTTATTTATTCACGTGTTAATATAAAAAATAAGACTGTAAGAAATACACTATAACTAATTATGCTGCGATCATAATAAATTTAAAAATAATTATAAGGCATGTATTGGTTCTCTCAGTTATCTCCTTTTCTCTTCTAATTACTAATTGATGAAAGTAAGAAGGGTGGTCTGCTTTTTTATTCATCAATTCATTTCAAAGTCACACTTTGATATATATATATATATATATATATATATATATATATATATATTTTATTATATATATCATGGCATAGATATTATATCTTACTGGGATAAATATGTATGATATTTCTGTTTTAAATTATTACAATATATTAAATTTATTTGATATTCTATTTATTATAATTTTTTACTATTTAATAATAGAAAGAAAAAAGTATATAATTTTTTATATTAAAATTTTGATAATATCATGTTTCGAATTTTTGTTTTTACACAAATTTCATAACCTGAGTTTTTATTTGAGAGGCTGTGGTAGAATTCTAATTCATATTTTTCCCTCTTTTCTCTCCTTCACTCTCATAACAAAGGAAACATAAAAATAGAGGCAAAATAATCGACACAAAGTACTAGTAATTGAAAAACGGCATAATGTTTCCAAGATCACAAACAGGTCGTTCCCGCAAAAATAAAAGCTCAAGCAACGTAAATAAACACTGAATCGGATCACATAAAAAAATTCACGAAAAAACACAACAAAAATAGCAGATCTGAATGCACACTTACCAACACTGGAATAGAATTGAAAACAGAAAACAAAAAATATTATAGTATTACTTTTTGGCTAGGCTCTGTGCTTCTTCCTCCGTGAGCTGGCTTCCGCGGAGAACTTCCACGATTTTATCGGAAGGCTAAGATACGATTAGCGAATGGAAGAACAAACAAACAAAACACTCATTATACATATTTCACGACAGATTGAATTGAACAAACCAAAAGCGATGCTGAAACAAATTTTTCTAAAAAGAAAAGAGTTAGCAACAGTAGTAACCTGGCGAGAGCGATGGCCGGAGGCGGCAGGGGAGGATTGCGGCGGCGGTTGCTCGGACCACGTGAGGAGATCGGAGGTGGAAGTGTGAGAGTTTCGTAGAGGCGTGGTTTTCTGCATTTTGTTTTTGTTTGAGTGATGAATGAAGTGAGTGAGCGGTGAGAGGGTGATGTTATGCACCAGATTTGAAAATGCGTTTCAACGATAACGAACCAAAACAATGATTATTATGATTATTATTATTGTTATTATCTGAATCCTCTTCTTTCAAATTTGCAACTGCATCTAACTATTCCACCTACAATTACGAATAATAACGTAACAAACTTTGGCAGCTACAAATGCATTCGCGGTGTGGTCTACATGCTGAACATGTGTCGTTCCACTCCCTTATATATAACTCTGAGTAGTAGTTGAGTCAGTACTGCCACCTTTCTAAAATCAAAACTTTAAATATATTAAAAATAAATTTGGATGTTAGTAATATATAATATTTATTTTTATAAATGAAAATAATATAATAGATAATATTTTAAAATGTATAAATATTATTTAACATTTAAAATGAATTATGGACTAATAATTTCTAATCTAATTAAAAACACTAAATTTTATTAATTGTTTCCTCCCACTGAAAACAAATTTACCAATCAAGTCATCAGGAAAGTTTGTTTTAGACAACATTTATGAACAGTCTAAATAAAAAGTATAATCAAAGTCTAGCAAGTGATGGATTATTGGATACTGTTTGTTTAATTTATTTTGATCAAGTTTAAGACTAAAATTCTTGTGTATAAAAAAGTTAGCTCCATCATATTATGAGTGTTCTTCCCTTAAATATATGTGGTCTTGGGAAAAAATAAATGAATGATTAAGACAATAGACCCTTTTTTTTTAGAAGGAAAACCCTGTGTTTATAAATTGTTTAGCTACTTTTTAAGCTATTAATTACTCTGAATGAGAAGACATGTTTTGAAAGATAAATTATAAATGATTTGAAACAAATAAAGTTATTAAAAAATATAGATATTTAGATAAAATATGTTTTTATTCTTCAAAATATTTATTGTAGTATTTATAAAAAAAACCTGTTTTTAGTTTTTGATGAAGGATTAAGCTAACCCACTTCTGATAGAGACTAAAACATATTAAATGTTTGTTAACATTAAGTAAAACTAAATTTCAAAATATTTCAATAAACCAAAAGGTATGTTATGCCAATTTTTTACATCACTTTCCATCTTAGCCTAGAAAAATATATAACTTAACTATTTCAATTTTCAAATTATAACTATAGATCATTATGACACTATTTCAAATCATAACTTAACTATTGCTGAATCAAAATGTGTATTTAAGGGGAGATACTAATTAGAGAGATATTAATTATGATATTTGACCACTATTAATTATATCAACACTTAATCATTGGTGGGTATATCTCTAAATAAGTAGCTTAGACGTTCCCCCCTTATAGTGATATCATATATCAATGCTTAAAGTTCTCTTTCTTTATTGCCGAAAGTTTTGTTCATAAACGTAGCTAACAATTAATTATTTCTTGTTTCTTAATTATCTCCTTTACCAATTTAATAGTACTATGTTTCCTTGGTAAGTAAAAACTAGAAAGAGTAAATAGACCACTCTATCTCTTTCATTCGTGGCACCAAAATGCCAGAACATGTTCAAGGTGGTATCAAATTCTTGTTTTTTGAAGCTTCTTATTTCATCTTAAGAAAGTTATACTCAAGTAACTTTTAATACATACAATTAGAGAACACAAAAAAGCAATTAGTTTTGAGTAAATAGAAGTTGTCTTTAAAGGTACTTTATTTGGGTTTGGTGATCCTCTTTTTCTTACATTTATACTCAATTAGTATTCAATTACTGATGCATTCTACACGTTCTTTCTTCCTAGAAGTTGTGTGTATGTGATTAGTGTTTCACTTAAAAGTTGTATTAATGGTCTATAACCAAACTCATCTCTTCTTAGTCAGGTTATATAAGAAAATTAAACGCTTTTGATAAATGCAAAATTAGTAAATTAGATAAGGGGAAAATAATTTTGTAATTGAACTTTAATTTAATTCAAATTTATAAAACCAACTTGGAAATTTCCGCTTATTTGTATATTATAATTTAATTATATTTTTAATTAATGTGAAATTTCTAACATTTAATAAAAAAAAAATCTTCTTTTCCATATATTGTCTTACCATTTTCTAAGACTTCATAATTTAACATTAACTTTTGGATTCGTAATTTTTTTTTTCCAAACTATTAAGGTTATATATATTACTAAAAAGTTAAAATACAAATTTAAATACATTTTTCACATAAGAAAAACTACCTTTAAAGGCATATTTTTTAATGATTATTCATAAATATAAATATTTTTTATTAATTATATAATTCTCAGAACAAATTTGCTTCTCAAAATTTGACTATTCAAAGTCATAAAAAGTTTGTCTTATATTAATTTTTGTAGTCTTTACACAAAAAGCTAATTTTTCAATCTAGTTAGATACCTATTTAGTCGGTTTATGAATTGAAGGGTTTATGTACCTACTTACATTCCATATTCGTGGAATAACTCTTTAATTATCACAAATATCATAAAGGAATACGATCGTCGACTATATAACTACTTGATTAGTTGAGTGATATCAAGAAAAAAATAAAAATAAACTTATGTTCGATACTCAAACGTATTAGAGTTCGTTCTTAAAAAGTCCACAACTTTACAAAGAAATTTATTTCTTTTCCTAAATTACCTTCTGACTATTTAAGATTTAACAACGATGATTTGGAATTACAACAATATATGCTATTTGTTAAAACTAATAAAATTACTAGTTTTAATACATTTTTATGTATTAAAATTTATGTTGATGCAATTTCTTTAAAAATATATAACTATCAATTGATAATAAATTTACATTAATTTTAATTAATTGTTTTTTTAAAGGTCGAGGTGACTTTCATAGGATTAGGATAATCTTATTCTTATAGGTAGATGTGTCTTTTTCTAATATGTTGATATATTTTCTTATATATGAAGGAACACAGGTTTCTTTAAAAATACTAGTTAAATAAAAAAAACTAAGTAAAATAATAAATATATATTAATAAAGAATAGTATTCATCTATTTATAATATTTTAATAAATTTTTAGTTAAATACACCTTGCTGTATGCCTAAAATTGGACTTAATATTTTTTTCAATGTATAAAGTTTTAATTACTCACGTAATACAGATTTTAATAAGAACCGAAATGTTTTAAGCGTAGGTTGTGGATATCTTTTCCTAACTTTATCCGTACAAATTATAACAAGTGTATAGAAAATTTTATTAGAGATTTTGATGATGACATTATCAAAAACCTGTTCCTTACCTGGGCATAGATTTACTGAACATCGATCAACCAAAAAGAAGGGTTCAAAATGTTAACTGCACTGAAATCTATCCCAGAGAACTTGATGTGGACCACTGCAAAGTTGGCAAAAGTTGTTGCATTTGGGTGTTCCACCATATTTATCTAAGCACAAACTTGCATTAATAGATGCAATGATTTCAGGGTGGATCTCGAATGAATAGACAATGAAAGAAAAGAGGCAATCTTCAATGAACCCTATTGTGGATATGAAGCTATTATGCGTTTCGGTATCCAATTAGATGAAATGGTTCAATTGTCATTTTACGATAAGCCTTTGGGGTGAGTCATCAGTTTTCAAATGAAAATTTGCTGACAGTGTAGGCCATAACTAACTCTCACTTAGTGATAGATTTAGGTTACGTTTGTTTCAAATTGATTTCAAATATAATTAACACAATTTATTATGAGCTCAGTTTATTTTATGTTAAAAGAGTCTTATCTATTTAGAAATTTCCATTTTAGTCTTTTTAACTTTGTAGCGTGGTCTAAATTTCCATATCAGAAGAACTACAACATTTGGAGAAAAGACCTCCGCCAATAGAAAATTGGTGGAGTAGCACACACTTAATTGAAATGACAGTTAACAGAATTAATTACTTAATTGGAACTATATGGGTTAAAGTCAGGACTAAGTTTGGAGTTGTCATCGTCAGCAACAACAAAGATGCTACCGATAAAAGGTATCGGGATTAGGATTTAGGATTTTGAAATTAACAAATTGGGAAGACAATTTTTTTTTCTTCGAGTGAATGTTAAGTTCATTATTTTAAATTAGTTTTTAAACATCACTATTTAAAATTTAATTATTTTAACATAAGAAACATTAAATATGTTCGTTTAGATTTGATAAAAAAAATAAATTGTATATATTTTTACTTCAAGAACTTATTTGTATTTATTTTTTTGTCGTCATTGGGTGATCGTCCGTGATGGATCATTATTCCGATTCATACGTATGCATTCCAATTCAACTATATAAAGGTCGAATATTTCAAAGGTAAAAGAACCAAAAGAAACATGACTTTCTAGTACTCTAAACTTCGTTTGTGCAGAGCTGTCGTATTCTGGTACACAGAATCTTTCTACAAAGGTTGCTGAAATTTCCCCGATAAAAACAAGGTAAATCCAATTTAAGTGGACAGTTGAACCTTCTGAGTTAAAGTCCGTCATACTCTGAACTAGAACAATTTTTAACTTAAAAAACCAAAAATAAATAAAACATAAAGCATCAAAGCGCAAACAAGTATAAACGTTACTAACAAGCAGAAGATTTTATTGTTGTTGTTATAACATGAAATATGGCACGAATATAAATGTACATGTAATTTTTTTATTAGGAACTATGGTACATAATTAGTTTTGGGTTACTTGAATGCATACAAGATGGATAATCTCCTAATAATTTATTTAATCCTGAACATCAAACTTGAAATCTTATAAAAAAAATAAACAATAACATTTCAATAAAATTATTATTTATATGATTGCCGAAAATAAAACTTAATAAAACTATACAAATAAATACATCTCTATTACGTTTTCAATAAAATTACACTCATACTTTTTTATTTTTTGTAATAGCATAATACTCATCTTTATTTTATTTAAAACTGAAATATTCATCAAAATTTAAATAAAAATAAATAAATTTAAAAAAAATTAAAATGTAAAAAAATTAAAGAATTATTATAAACAAAAATTGAATAATTTAATTATAGGAGATTGTTTCCATTTAAGGCAATATCTACTTGAAAGATATTCACATGTTGTAAAGATGATTCGTGCAGCAGAGTGTTTGGGTTTGATTTTAATTGTCACTACAAAAACATGTAGAATTAGTCGCTTAGGTGAGAATACCCATTGCATGACAAAAAAAAATATCATGTTTCAATTTTAAAATAAACATTAACACCTTCATTATACTATTAATAATAAACTTCCTTCTAATTTTATTTGTATTCATACTTGTATTAAAATTATATAGAAATATAATAATAAATTAATAAATTAAATCTTATATGGTGACTATTTATTTATGTTTTTATCAAAATTATGTTTTCTCAATAATATAAATTTATATTCTTATATAATAATTTGTAATTTAGTGATGATATAATCTTTGTGATGTTTTTAATTTATAATAATCAAATCACTCAATGTTTTATAAGAAAATCTTTATTTTTAAAATTTTAAAATTTAATTTTCATAATTTATATTTAAATTTTAATCAATATGATATTCTTGAATAAAATAAGAGATGTGAAAATAATTTAATTAAAATATACGTGAATGTTTATTTTAGAAATTAGAAAAAAAAATATAAATTTCATTTGATTAATTAAGGAAGTGACTAGATGGGTATAAAGATGATGCCCAATATAGGAACGCTGAATTCCTGCTCTATCTCCATCTCCACTATTAGATGGAGATTTTTCTTTGGTCAGTTTTAGTTTCGTATTTTGAAAGGAATTTATGAAGTCCATCTAAGTTGAAATTTATTAAAACCGCCAATTTTTGTTGGTAGGGGCTAGGTTGGAGACCTCGGCATGTCTCTCCCACCTTAGGCAAAAAAGGATCATCCTCATATTTATTAGAAGTTGACTTTTTTTCCACTTTTCTTTTTCTAATTTCATCTCCTTTTTTCCAATTTGTCCCTCCGCCCCTTCACCTTCTCGCATAGTCTTCTCTGAAATCTGAAATCGTAGTCTCATCTCCTTGATGCCATGGCCAATACCATGCCGTACACCAGCGCCACCCACCACCAACGTTGTCGTAGACCTTCTCTCCGTTCACGCCTCCGAACCCAACTACAACTCCAAACTAATGCTCCCCTAAGCCAAACTCGATAGGGGTTTCAACAGGGGGTGGTTCACATGAGATGGAAGTGGTTCGCGGTAGGAGGTCACAGCTGCAAGGTGACAGGGTGGTTCACGGCGGGGTGGGTTGCGATGGAGAGAAGTCAATAAGGGAAAAAAACAACTGTCGTCAGAAATCGCCGCGAAGACGGGGCAGAGTGGTTGCTGTAGCTGTTTATGAAGTTCAAAATGTTTTGGCTGAACAAGGAAGTCAGGGATAACCAGAAAAAGTGAAATAAAAAAATAAAGAAAATGAAAATTAACCTAAGCCGTTGATTAAAAGAAAAGATATCCAATGACTATAAAACTATTTTCCACGTGGGAGAGATGCCAAGGTCTCCCTTTGAAATAGGGGAATAGAGTCAATAAATGAGAATTGAAACCATCATAATTGGTTGTTTCCAATGAACTTTAACTCATAAATTTCCAATACATTAAATCATAAGAAACTAGCTATAACTCGGAGTCTTTAATGTAACAAACTACCCTGAAGACCTTCTCTTTCCTGCTGTTTTATTGATAAAACAATTTAAATATTAATCATTACATCCAATGGCTACAACATATGAACCAATATCAACTACCTATGAAGAGGACGGGGTGGGGGGAACTGTACATGATTGGTCACTATACATTGCAGAGATCATGCAATGGTTGTGTGCTAAAACTTAATAACAATTTTGGCTTTTCGGCTGCTTGTTTGTTCGTCTTCCCCCAAGTCTACTCATTAACATTGAATCTTGGAGAGTATATATGAAAACTCAAAATACAGGTACATAGGATTGACCTTTTTTGTTGGCAAACCTAATTTATGATTGCAAACAGCCAGCTTTTGCTAGACCAACAATATTTTATATCTATACCGAGTCCATGCAGCAACACTGCTATATTGAACTCACTGCTTGATCAATCGAAGCTCCCAGTTACCTTCACCATCAATCAACCGCAATTCCACTGAATGGAATGGTATTAAAGCAGGACGCTGAGGGCAGGAACAGATAGATATTTAGTTTTGATCACACTATTATGGCTAACATGCATGCTTAAGGTTAAGCAAGTTAATATGGTTTATCTATAACTAAAAAATAAAAAAAGGTGGGCACTGGGAAGGAAATGAGGCAAGTTTAGAAACACATCAGTGAATTCTCTTTATTCAGTAAATTTACCACGACAGTGCTTCTTTTTTTCTTTTTTTTCCAAATATACTTATAGAATCAACTTACTTGTGACGAAGTAACAACCGTGATTCCCATATCTTTCGCAAGTCCATATAGATGTTCTTCGACATCAACACTAGTTGCACTGCCAACATGATTTTTCTCAGAATATTAAACAAGATTTACAATGAATAAGAAGCAACAATTTCTCTGAAAAGGAAAGGGGCAAACGCAAAGCATACATACTTGGTGCACTCGTCAAGGATACCAAATTTGGGCTTGTGAAAGAACAAGCGTGCCTTACAGAACAGAACGAGCAACGTTAAAAACTCAGAGAATATAGCAAATTATAAAAATGTCTCCCTTCAAGGAATTTAAGTCTTTGAAGGACGTCTGTATGATACAAAAATATTTAAAAAATAGTGTCTAAAATTACAAGAGATTGGAGTCACATACCATCCCCAATCTTTGTTGTTCTCCAAGAGAAAGAATGTCTTCCCATTTTAAAGTGGCATCCCAGTTGCCTTCCTCCCTTTCTAGAAGATAATTCAATCGGACACACTCTAGGATAAATTTTAACCGTGAATCTAACAAAGTTCTGGTGTCAGCATGCTTTTCACCTGAATTAGCAAAAGTACAATTATCAGAAATAAAATGAAAACCCAAAATAAAGAAAATGCACTCTTAAAAACACTTCGAAAAGAGAACAAAGAAATTGTTATTGATCTGTAAATGGAAAAACAGCCCAGAGTAATTTTCCCCAAATACAAGGTAAGCGAAAGAGAATTTTTCAATAATATCAGCATGACTATCATTCTATTGCACTGCCACAACCTTAGAACTTATTCTCAGCTAGTGATGATGATTAATGAAAAGTGACAAAGTTGCATTGTTATAAACTTCAGCGAGTCAAATACTAAAAGGAGTAAGCAGTAGAGTTAAAAACAATATCCCTCTGTATAAGATAAAGCCTTGTTGCTGGCCACTATCCAATGGAGGACAGATTTCATTCGTGTGTTAACATAGTAATAGGAAGAAAGATTACTACACTATGTCTAGACTTCAAACTACACACTTTAACCATGGTAATAGTCCAACAATTATTGCACAGAAAATCGAAAAGGATTTACCAAATTGCTACATGCTAATGTACGGCCAGAAACTTCACTTTTACTAATAATAGAATTTTTAAGGCCTGCCGTGTTTCTTGCACCCAAGATATTTACCTTTTCCATACATTTTCAGTGCTTGAACCTCTGCTTCCTCACGGGAAAGGGGGTATATAATTTGATCCCTTAGGGTTCCCAAACATGTATATGGCCGTTGAGGAACATAAAAGATGCCACAACCGGATTCAGTCTCTTGATCCTCAACTTCAGATGGTTTAGAGAGTCTTCCACTGGCTATAGGCCAGAGTCCTCTAAGAACTCTGAAAATGGAACTTTTTCCACTTCCATTCGGACCTTTTAAAAATAAGATACATGTAAGACCAAAAATTAAATGACATTAACATTCCCTATTCTAAAGGGAAAAGCAAATAAAATAAAATCTAAATACCAACCAGTGACAAGTAGGCTTCTCCCACCCTCAATGTCGCATATTAACTCCCTAGCCAACATCTTTTGAGAAGGGGTTATGATATCAACTTTTGAGAAGGAAATGACATCAGTTGAATGAACATCCCTCACTGGAGGTATAGAACTAACACTCGTGAAATCCTCTGTACGGTACAAGGTAATTAGCACACATATGACTAGTAAAGAGAGTTACTGGCATAGAAAAAGATATTATTTGACATGATTGATTGTAAAACTAAAGGATAATTGATACCAGATTGTGCTGCATCCAGAAGTTCTTCAAGCTCAAAAATCCGGTTAATTCCACCAGAGAGCTCTACAAACTTTCTATGCAATTCCAGAATATCACCAAAAGCTAAAAAGCTTTGAGAAACAACAGATGCCAAAAACCTCAGTGCATGTGCTAGTTCACCTATTAGTATAGTACTGTCTGTGAGATAGGAGAGCAAGAACTATAAAGAGAGTAGATGACTCAATGCAAACATCTTACCCTGGGTGGTTATTGATGCACGGTCTCCTTTGTGTTCCATGGCATATAACAAGCTCAAGCCCCAAGTCACATTATGTGGAAGTTGCTTCGTGATAAAATCATCCAGGATACCAAATAGCCACTTCCTTTTTAAAAGGTACTTGGAGTGAGTGAGAAGCTCCCTGAATCTAGCCTCAACCATCTGCTCAGACATTAAGAGAGTATAATTTACAAAGGGCAATAACCATTGTTTTAATCCTGTTATTGAAACTAAAGTCATCCAGCCATCATCATAACAAAAGGAGCTAACGAAAAATAAATTTGATCTCTTCCTGTCAAACTGAATTCCAAGTCACACTTCCCCGACTTAGCCTAACATCGTGTAAAATTTGATCAAACACAAACATGTATATGATTTAGGGTATGCTAAATCAAGGAGATGATGAGAAAGGGGAAAGTTGAGAGGACTGAACATGGTGGGATGGGGGCTTTGATCTTACTCTCTGTGGCTTGGCTTGTTAAAGAGTCATGGTGATCCCAATCATAATGGTATGGTTGCTGCTTTATGACAAGGTAGACAAGTTGGTAGTTCCAGAAACAACCACCCCACTCAAAGTGATAACTCAACTGCCTTTTATTGCTTTTGAAAGGGTAAAAATACTTTCAAGAGACTTTCAAACAACAAAAGTGTCTAAACTTTGGATGGCGGATTGACACCTAGTTTCCTCCACATTATTATTGTGATAAGCATTGAGTTTCATTACATGTCCTCAAAAATGCACACACTTAAAGAAAATACATTCAATATTTGCTTTAGTTAGGATGCTCACAGCTTTTTCTCGAGCACCACCTCCAAAGAAAGCAACAGATTCAGCATGAGTACAAAGTCTTTCATGCATGAACCTAGAAAAGGATAAAGAGATACAGATCAGAGTAATACCACGGCACTAGTTGACCAGTACCTGGAATCTTAGCAGATAATAGTATTAGTTTACCTAAATGTTCCTTCAAGTTGTTGTTCTCTGCTCATCAAATCACCAAAATCTGGAGTAACAGTTCTTAGAAATCCCAGACCAAGTAACATGTAAGCATAGAGTATGGCAACTCCCCTCCGACCTGTTAACATCTTCATTCTCCAAGTGAACCTTTATAATAACAAAAGTACTTGGTAAGTAAATAAAAACAAAGAGAACGCATAAAACATGTTAATGCATCAAGTACTAGTAAAATACACTGTAGTAATATAGTAACTCTATTTTGCAAATGAAGTACTCACCATAAAATATCCACAGATGGCTTTACCATTCCAGTGACCAGTCCTGACAATTCTGTTGTTAACTTCTCCAAGTCTTGAGTTATCCTTTGATCAGCATCAATATTTTTGCTTGCCATGTGGAAGACCTACAAAGATATGCCACGTAATGTGAATTTGGAACCAAGCCCCAGCCGTCCACCATATGCAAAAATAGCTTAAAAGAAAGGTGAATAACATTCATATTATTCAAAATATAATGATAACAACACATCCCATATTTTTTGTTAGTGAAATTTAAACCTAGTCCACATTCCCAAACTAATGGCAATTTCGTATGTGACACCAGCACTAAGATTCCTGGGATTTCATCCCCTTGGAGTGTCAATTCCTGTGCTAATTAATTTTTATTAGGGTAAATGAAGGTTTAAAATAGGGAAACTAATAAAAACATCCTCAAAAAAACATATCCTGGCTAATAGACGCTGCATCTCCCACAAGTCCTTCACCGTTCCATTCACGAGAATCATTCTCACGCTATCGACTTTCTTCACCACCAACTGTTTCGCAATCCTTCGACACATCAAAGGCGCCAACTCCCATTATTGTTAACCTCGGAGTAAGGTTGGTCACCAACTTGGATCGTTGTTACAAGCGAAGAAGACATTGACACTCCTCTGCAAACCATTACGTAGGATCCAATTGGGTATGGGTAATAGGTTAGGAGATACATGCCCTTCACGATTCTTGAAGTGCACCCCACATGTTGGCTTGGAAGGCATAACAAACTTCGATGGGTTCCTCGGGCTACTTCCTCTTTCACCTATGCCAGGAAGTCACGATCAAAAGTGCCTACTGCCATGTTGGTCACCAATGTTCTGCTTGGTTCATTGTCGTAGGCACATTAAGACACATGCACTCCTTTGGAAACCATTCCAGAGGATCTGACTGCAATTGGATTGAGGCAGTATGGCGAGGAGAGCCACATCCTTCACTATTCGTAAAGCATACTGCACATGTTGGCTTCAAAGGCATAACAGCCTGTGGCGGTGGATGTGGGGTTGGCATTGTGAATGTCATCGATGCCACAGGATGCAGTTTACTTTGTGATCCTTCGAGAAGAATTTCGAACCAATGAACTTGCATTTGCAACTTTTTCGGAGAGAATTTGGTGCCAATTTCGAACGCGCCTTTCCAACAGCTGGGAATGAGGTTAAAGTTCAAATCAAAAAAGTAGCAATGCTCTAGCCAGATGCTGGTGCCAAAGACTTTGATGATGACGTTAGAGCCACAGACAGATTCGGACCAAAGGCCTTGCTAGTTGCGATGACTGAGGAATTACAAGTGGTGCAACAAGGTCAAAGTTGCCGAGGATAGTGGTGGCAAGAGAGGGAGTCAGTTTTTCCGTCCACCATCATAAACATCGACCACAAAAATATGTTTGTTTTATTGGAACTAAACTAATATATGTTTATGTTTTATTGGAACTAAACTAATATGAATTTCTTTTCCGATTTTTATTGAATTCCTTATTTACCCTTTTTATTATCCCATATTTTACGAGAATATGATTGTGGTTAAATGTAATTAGCTACCCCCGTCCAATCACCAATACTCGTCCTATAAGCCTTTTCCCTCTTAAAAGTTGCCAACTTGCCATGTTTGTATTAGAAGGTAAATGTTGTTATTAACACAATTGTTAAAGACAACGTGGGAACTATGAAGAGGCCAGGGAACAAAATGAAAAATTATGTCAAATTTGAAGGGAAAATAATAGAATGCAATGATAGCCACGAGATTTGAGATACAAAATTATTTCAATGAAAGGTTCCAAATATAACAATAAAACAGTTTGTGACTGCTGTTTATCAGAAATTACTATTTATTCAAACATAGATATAGACACAAACAACATTACAGTCTTCAAAAAATTAAATTAATGAAGCTGAGAAATGAATGAATTCACCTTGTAAAATCCATTGTTTCTTAAGTAGTTCTCGAGTAGATGTTGTGTTAAACGAATTCGCCCCCCAAGGGCAAGCCTCGCAGTCAAGTGTCTGTGGAATAAGCACAACATAACTATATCATATTTTTCATATTTTAAGTGATATTGTTAATATACAGATAATAGAATGTAGAAATCAATGGTAAATGGTAATATGTGAACAAGTACCATCCCAGTCACAAACTGACAATCATACCTAATTCCAAACCCTCCCCTCAAAAACAAATATTAATTCATGGAATGAACAATTTAAACATAAGTCCTTATAGGTGGACTTTAGCAAAGTTGTTTCATGTAATGTGAATGCTAACAACCTTATAGAAGGTGCAATGAAAGAAGATGCAGCACTTTGGAGAACACTTGTACCAATTAATCGAATAAAGGAAACTTTATCCTGCTCCAAAACAAGCTTCACAGTAGTACCTGAGAACACAAATACCCAGGAACGTTATACATATGATCTCTTAATAACGAAAAGTCAGAGATAGCAAAATACCATTCAGTGAGGCAATACGATCTGACACCCATGTCCTTGAAACAACAAGAAAAACAACAGCAAGTAGTCGTGCTCCTTGTTTATCAAATAAGGTGGGCACCTGAAAGCATGTGATAAACATAAGAAAAATGCACCTATGATTAACCAATGTGCAAAACACATCATTTCAGAAGGATGTTTGCTCACAGTAAATCATCAAGGATGATAGTGCACACAGAATTACTGTTTAGTTTCATTTGTTTTACCATGTTAGACACTTGAATCTAAATGCATCACTGATGTACTAGCCAAACATCTTTTCATAGTAAGTCATCAACAAGATAGCAAACAAATGAACACAATCAATTTGGGAGATATACAATTCAATATGTGGTGATCATAGGTTGAAAGTTCATATTCTTCTATCATTGATAAACAATTTGTTGGACAGTACTCAATACAGTTGCCACAAAATATACATATTCCACAATCAACACTGTAATTAAGCAGCCATTCTTTTGAATATAGTTTTTAGTTTTCAATCAACAACAGTCAGATGTATAGGCATACAGAAACACATAATTCACAGTGCCATTCAGATGCTTCAGGGTTTTGGACAGGGAAAAATGAAAAGAGAACTAAAGCTAACAATGTATTACAAGATTGAGCAAGACATTGCAATGCCCACGCCTCTTCATTTATACTGATAGTTAGGTTAATACTAGTGTTATAAAAACAAGCCCAAATAGGAATGGCAGTAAAACTCATATCTATCCTTGTCCCCTTCCACAAAATAAAAACTCATACATATGTCTATACCCAATGCTTGACGGGAATGAAATTTGTGTCTCATTCCATCCTTGTTAGACAAGGAGTTTACCTGTACCCGTGCCTATACTTGCTCAAACAATAAAAAATAAAACATAAAAAAATGATATTATAAAAAATTTAATGTAAAAAAAAGAACACATAAATCTTTTCTTGAATGTCAAATAGCAATGAAGAAATTATAATTGCATAAATTTCAAAATAAAGTAAAGAAACTAAGGTTGTTTTAATAATTTAAAATAGGGATAGAGACGGGCAAGTATGTACATACCCATGCCCATATATGATTTAAAAAATCAGGTATTACCATACTCATACCATGCCTGGTTAATTCGGGTATTCTTCAACAACATTGGGACAAGTTCAGACAATACCCACAGAAACAAGTATATTTCTCATCCCTAAGCCCAACCACATTGGCCTCTTGCATAAGGGTGTTTTTGTTATGGACCTCCACTAAACAGCTTAAAAAAAAAGAACACATAATTATCTTTTCTTAAATGTCAAATAGCAGTGAAGAAATTATAATTGCATAAATTTCAAAATAAAGTAAAGAAACTAAGGTTGTTTTAATAATTTAAAATGGGGATAGGGACGGGCAAGTATGTACATACCCATGCCATATATGATTTAAAAAATCAGGTATTACCATACTGATACCATGCCTGGTTAATTCGGGTATTCTTCAACAACATTGGGACAAGTTCAGACAATACCGACAGATACAAGTGTATTTCTCATCCCTAAGCCCAACCACATTGGGCTCTTGCATAAGGGTGTTCCTGTTATGGACCTCCACTAAACAGCTTAATAGGCTTTTGGAAGAGTTCATCTTTAACAAAATTCTTGGATAAGCCGAGTCAGATTGTTAGAGATTTTTGGCCCCTGTACAATTAATAGAATAAAGTTGCTATCTGTGAATTGGAAGGTAATCATCCCCCCTTTTCAGTATTGAAGCTACTTGTTAACGACAACTATGTATTCAGTTATCCAGACATTTAAACAATTCTATTACTATGTATCAAAGCCAATAGTTAAATCTTCCAAGCATAAAACACCTTCAGCAGGCCCCACCATCATATTCCTGAACCTTAAAGATCATTCAATTTTAGCAAGTCAGCCTGATCTTAAGATAACTCGTCATTCAATCTTATTACCATTGTTAGTCAAACGTAAGACTTGCCTTAAAACTGAATTGGTTGACTAGACATCCTGATTTTCCATAACTTCACTATCCTAGTCATATAGTTGAAAGAATTGTAATTGCATCCATTTGCAACTAACAAAAGTCTAAAAATAAACTGCAAGCCAACCTACGTAACAATGTCTCTATCAATCAGCAGCACACTAGCAATGCAGGTTGCAGAGATTTATTTAGAACTTGAGTACATTAAATTGACTGAAAAGATATAAGCAGAGATATTTAGACTAATAAATTTGTAATTAACAGCGTAATCTCAACACTAAAGATTTTCAAAAATGACATATTCAAAAGCATATACAATTATTCAATATGATGGTAAAAATGTTCACTTACAAAAGAAAAAAAATCTTCCGAGTGCATATCTACCCAAGATACTTACCAATACTTTGCACATGGCAGCTACTCTCATTGGTAATGCCCTTGAATTACCACAAAGTTGAGGAACAGCAGATGAAGTAGTATGTTTAACAGATGGAGACGATGCTATCACTTCCGTAATATATGATTGTGCTTTTGAATTCGAGAATGCAGAATCCTAGGCATAGAAAAAAAAAACAAAAAATAGAAAATTCTTCATTATCAATTTAAGATAATAACAGTGAAGATACCAAAAAAACAAGAATCATAAAATATATAAACCTTTTTATTCATGGCAAATGCTCTTTGAACTGTCTTGGCATCACTCTGTCTTTTTGTCTCCGATCCCTTCATTGTATTATTTTGTAATTCAGTAGAAGAGTCCTCACTGCAGTTAAATTTGAATCTTACAATTAATGACAGTGTCAAAGGAAACCCTACTAAGCGCACAATCAATTTCCAACCTTCTATGATGAACACTCCAGCCTCCCTCACCATCTAAGGACAAAACCACATCATGGAATGCAACTAATGCTGGACGATGTGATATGGTAATACATGATGTACCCATAGCCAGAACTTTAGCACAAAATCGTTCTTCCATATCAGTTGTGACAGCACTTGTGCACTCATCAAGAATGGCAAATTTAGGCTTATGGTAGAAAAGTCTAGCCATGCCTAATCTTTGTTGCTCACCCAATGAAAGCTCATCACCCCAGTTAACCTCTTTTTCAGGTGGATACCGATCCAATAGATACTCAAGATCAACCTTGAATACATGTACAAACAATTCAGATGAATAATAATTATTAAAATGACATAAGTATTATGTACTAAACATTAATGTGGCACTGCAAAGAAGTAGGGTTATATGAATTTCACATTTTTCAATAGCTCCACCATCCCGCCATCTGTAAGTGGCTCAACCTCTTGATCAGCGGTAAGAGGGTAAATTAACTGATCACGTAGTGTTCCTACAGCAGTATATGGTCTTTGAGGCACATAAAAGATTTCTTTATTAAGATCAGATCCTACTCCTGGTTTCACAATATGTCCAGATACCAAGGGCCAAAGACCTCCTAAAACCCGGAATAATGAGCTCTTTCCACTTCCATTTGGACCTTCAGCAGTATAATTGTTATCACGTGTCAAAAACAATTAACCATTCGATACTTTCAGATTGTCAAATAAAAGCCAAACAGACAAGCATCATATCAATTTTGGTTTTACTTAATTGACTTCAAAATATATAATTTTCCATCCCCATCAAATCTACATGCTCACCAGAGTATAATGACCAGCCAGGACTGAACAGTGAAACTATTTACTATTTTGGTGTTAGTTTATATTATTTTTCTTGGACAGATGGATTGAGCTAGTCCATACATTACAACTGGTGATTTGCTCAATCTGTAAACAAAACATGGTTTGAGATGCAGAAGTGGTTCAACAATATTGCCACAAGATGCATCAAGGGAATTGAGATTCGAAAACAGCTGCATAGTATCAGTGGGCATTGGCTACAAATGCACTAATCAATTACATTACAATTAATATTATTTTTTTTTATTTGATAGATGCGTATAAAGTTAATCATCAATGCAAAAACTTTTACAAAAGACTAAAACTAAGCAACATTTATGAAAGCAGTCACCTTAATTAAATCAGTAGATAATCAAGGTGGCAAATAATATTTCTGCAAGTTTACAATTAATTTTAGCTTCAAATCTGTCAGTTGTATGGCCTTGTTTGATTTTTAAATTCAAAATTAACATAGTCCTAAAATAACAAGAATAACCTAGAAGACAGCAGTTAGAAAATTCAGCAATCTAGTAATGATCAACAGCTACTGGTAACCTCTATGAAGCTGCTAAAGAAAAGTAACAAGTACCACAAGGTGGTGGCTGAGGTGAATTTCCAGGAGAATGCACAAGGGTAAAAGTGGGTTATAGATGAGAACAGGTAAAAACAATGCTCGTGGGTTATACTCTCAGAACAATTTCCAACCAACTAGTACCAAGCCTTATCCCAATAAAAGGGAATACTCAGTTTTTATTTCCAACTAGTCTACATTTAACAAGAATTTACAATGGCACCGACAGATATTGCATAAAACACTGTTAAGAAACAATATAGCTTGATTATAATGTACCTTTAATGCAGAACCTGGTTGGATGCATTAATCTAGGCACTTGCCAAAAAAAACGGCAAAGGAAACAAGCCAAAAGTTTCATCTATATTAAATTTGGAGTCAATAATGCACAACCCTTGCCATATTTGCAGTCATACGGATACTATAAATGCATGTAAAAAAATTAAGCCCCAGAAATGCCTGAATAATTAACCCCCACCACCCAAATCAGATAGATACGTAAGAGAATGATTATTGCAACAAAAAAAAAGAAGGGATATTGAAGTAACATCTATTAACCACCCAAAAAATGTAAAATTAGAAACAACCACCAAGCAGAGAGTTCATACCTGTAATCAAAAGATTTGATCCTGACTCAACCTTAAGAGTTAGATCATCCACCAATACATTACCATTGGGGGTCACAACCTGAATTTTGGGAGCAACATCTCAATCAAGATATGAAAAACATAAAGAGAAGTAAAGGTTTATAAATAGTTCAGCAGAGTTCACTAGCCTTGACACCATAAAATCCGACGTAGTTAGCTTCACTTATGCAATTTCTACTTCCTTGTCTTTGCAGTGAAAATTTCTCATTCTCGAGACTTAACTCCCTTGATATGGCCATTAACTCGTGAATACGATCAGCATAACCACTGTAAAACATACAAATGACTAGAATATATATACAAACAATATGAATCCTAGAAAGGCATGTTCTCTAATATCAACTTCTAAGGCACAAATGACCAATCAAATATACCTGAGTCGGTTGAGCCGTCTTGCACTAATAGAAAGAGTTCCAAGAGATTGAAAAAGGGAAATAATGACACTAGTATGATATCTTAGATTGCTTAGCATCTCTGCACGCCCTAAAGTTGAACTGTCAGGCCTTAGATGGCCAGAAAAGAAAGGTTCAATAATCAAAATAACAGCAACAGTAGCACCAAGGTACTTCAATAAAAAATCCTGAATCATGCCAAACCACCAATGGTCATGTAGCACTCTCTTAATGTGTCTATATAAGGTCCTAAACTTCTGCTGAATATGAGCTTCTTCTCTCGTCTCTCCACCATAAAATGCTATACTTTCTGAGTGAGTCCTTAATCGTGAGTGAAGCTGCCGGTACTCTCCTTCCAATTCCTGCTCTCTGGACATAAGTTTACCAAATGCAGGAGAAAAGTTTCTGATTGCAGCCCCAGCTCCAAGTACGTAGGCCTACAGAGGAAACAAAATTTATTGAAAAGACAACCACAGAACTTAGCATTACATCAAACAGGTCCAAGCCATCAGAAACTCAACAAAAAATTATGAACTATAGAGGCCAGTGACAAATCTGTGAAACAGTAAACTTTAACCAGATTTACCAATATCCAGAAGATATATTTAGGGCTTGCATATGAACAAAGCCGCCAAGAGTATAGCAGTCCATCAGTCACCGCAGTTAGGTCATCCTGTATAATCTCACTCAACTCTGAACAGAACCTAGGAACATCACTGGCAATTCTTTGCTCTGGATTAGTTATCCGACCATCAACATGTGATATTTTGTAATACACCATGTTCTGAAATAAAAGTAAATTTAAACACAAAGTTCACGTAAAAACTAAGTAGAACACTGTAACAGTTTCATTAAAGAGGCATGGCAATTACCAAAATATATTGATTTTTGCATGGCTACTTGCAATTAAAAAGGAAAAGACTATTTGATTCTGGATAGTTACTCTTATTTTGGGAAAAGATCAAACAATTGTTCAAAGCACCAGGGGGGCTAGCTTAATACTTTTTCTTTCACAACAATTAACTTGCACATAATACAAGATGTAGTAAACAATCTGAATGGTCTAGTCAGGACATGTCTGAGATCCAAAAGCAACGCCCAAACCAAAAACAACTGAACCACAAGGCCCCTTTCCCCTTTTTCTTACTTGATTTTAGAAAGCCCTGTACCCAGCAGGTTAAGAGTTTGTAAACAACAAATATTCTCCTCTTTAAGCAGTATATGGAATTAAGGACACGACAGAACTTAAGGCTAACAGGAAAATTCTGGAAACATTACAAATTGAACTTCCATACACCTAAAATAAAGAAGAAAAAACGGACTTGAGCTATATACAGGTTAAAACTACCCAGAAAATTTGTAGCAAGAAGGAGGAATGCACAAATAGATGACAAGCTCAATACAGACAATAAAAAATATATAGTTTCTATCTACATACAATTCAACAATATCTACCTTAAAATAGTGAGAATGGATAAGTTTAGTCAATATTTTCCTGAAGTGCAGACTCAAAGTCCCAGTAATGTACTTTGATGTAGACTGCATAGTTGATGAGAGGAAACACAAAACAATATTCTCTGTAATTAGCCGCAAAAACATCGGCACACGACGAAGAAAAGCAGCACGAAATAGGAAGCCTTGTACTTTTGCTAGCCTGTTGCTCAAAGTGGTTCGCAGCACCTGCAAATAAAATTCAAATGTTATCAGCTTTATTGTTATCTCTGGTGAATCAACCAACACATTTGCAAATCTGATATTCATTGGTTTGTTTCATACAAACTTGAACAGTCTATTTTGGCCTTCATATTCAAATAAAAGATTCCATCTCATTTTTCTCATTCAAATAAAGGATGCACAATAATAAAGTCAAATTGTATTTAAGAACAGAACCAAGACCACAGCTATAGTTAGTCTTATAATTAATAATATACAAGTCTGATATTCTACCTTCTAAACCACACAGAAACTAGAGGGATTTGAGAGGTACCTGGTTTTTCGTGAAGTGAAAGAGTTTCAATCTAATTAATAATCATGGTGACAGAATCCAAGAGAATTATAAAATTAGAAGAGACTGATTCAGAGCATTACATCTTTGTATAACAGAACTATCAAGTAAAAAACAAAGATACCAAAAGGCAGTTAACCAGGCCAAAAAACAAAGTTTTTTTAATCAATCTTTGTGCACCAAAACAGGAAATGCATTATTACAAGCTTAGCCTAAGAAGAGAAAAATGACTAGAAACTTAAACCCAATGAACTATTAAGAAAAGAAATGGAAAGTTTTAGTGATTAAGCAACAAATGACGAAAAGATGGAGGAGTTATTTCTGCACTGAATGAGGCTTGGCGTTTTTAAAGGAAGTGTTAAAGAAGATGGCCTTTGATAAAGCAATTCAACCGAATAATATACTATCAACCGAAGTTTAGAACTGTCGTTTTAATTTTATTTTATTTTCTGGTTCAAAATTGTTTATGGGAGAAACTTGCCTTATGCGAATGAACACTTAAACAAGAACAAACTAGACTACCATATGATTGATAATGATCATATTTTGTAAAGAGAAATTAATCATTTCACATTAATGCATAATAAAATGAGTAGAAGATTACTACAATCTGCTAAAAGATACTTGTGATCATAGCTAAAAAAACAAAATTCCATACCTTTCCCTCCTCCATGTTAGAACACACTCTTTCCCATATAAATGTCTCAAAAATTACATCCTATCATATCTTACAATTTATATTGAAATGGTTCTTTTAATTTTTTGTGAAAAAATAAGAATCATATTTTGTATGGTTAAGTCATATCTAGCTAAGGCAAGTTGTATTTCAACATATCAGCCAGTAAAACGTTAAGAAAAAAAAAAAAAACAGAAGATACTCAATGGATGTGTACTGCACATTGTACATGTACCAGATATGCATATACAATACTAGTACTTGACCAATTCTAGAGTATTTGGGGCTTCATAGTTTGATTATTGTTTGTAGCATTCTTTATATACCTTCTCTTGATAAAGCCTATTTAGATATTTCAAAAAACTATAACCCTCTGCATCCAATTAATCCTTTTCCAATATCTAAAATATAGAGAGCACTTTCCTGCATACCATTTTATGCATTACACCTTCAGTAGTTTCTATGAACCAAAAAGCTCCCCCGTCCCCTCCAAAGCGGAGAAGAAAAACCTAAAACTGTCTTTGTCAATTCATAAGCATATTGTGTGTTGTCTTGTCTTGCTGTAAATAAGGGATTATTAGGATAAAAATATCCTTATAATCCACACATTCATTTGAGCAGATTTTATTTCCTTTCTTAAGAGAATGTCATTGGTACAGATAGAGGACTTGAGAGTGTAATTATCATCATTGTAATTAATTAAATATTTATTTTCTCCCTCTTATTATTCAAGTGTCTTCATGACATTTCAAAGCATGACATCTCAAAGCATGACATTTCAAAGCAATGTCTTTATGCCAGTGTATGTTAGCATAAGCTGTTTAGTTATATGTTTTACTTTTAAAATAACTACTAAATAAGAAAATCATCACATCCAATCATATAATGAACAGAAAAAATAAACAAACATTTTCCAGTGCAGTCACAGTTCCTAGTCCAACAGGTACGAAATTCCATTATATACAAAACACAGAGTTCAGTCTCTCATGATGATGCATTCCAGCTGTTGAACCATATTTGCTGATTAAAGATATGCATCACATGATATGTTCACAATGATGTTCCCAAAGTCGGGCATTTAATATCAAAGATAAGTTGACAAAACAAAATATCACAACAAATACATGAATACATCATGCCATTTTGCATTGAAATCTTAAAGATAATCACAAAACATAATTATCCATAAAAAAAATAGACTTACCACTATACAAACTAAAGCTAAAAGGTTCTTGGCACCTAATTGGCCCATCTCGGATAAAAGAATTGCAGCAAGGACTTGAAGTGACTTCAACCCTCCTTTTTTCTGTTTATCTTTTTGTGCAGAAGTTCTTTTCGTAACCTCCTCCTTTGGGAGTTCTCCATCATTATTGTTCCCATCAGAATCACCTAATAAAGCATGTCTATTAACTCTAATCCTTGAGTGCACATATGCTGCAGTTCCACCAGCAACTAAGATACCAGTTGCAACTAGCAGAGTTTTTCTGTTGTAAAGCACAAGGAAAATGATTCAACTAGATAATAATTTACATGCAAAACTAGTTCAACATTGTAATGATTTTATTAATACCACTCAACAAACAAAATAGTGTATAAATGATACTACTAATATGAAGATGCAAGGCTATAATCGAAGAGGATCAGATTAAGTGTAAGATAGCAAAGTTAGCCTCAAGAATAATATATCATTATTTCATGTAAAAGCAATCAAGTACAACATACATTACATTTCAAGGAGCAGGACCTTAGAGAAATAAATTATAAATGATAAGACAATAAAGAATGAAGAAATTTCTTACCAATTGTTCTATCAAGACAAGCTTTGTTGTTTTCCTGATCCCTATTTATTCTAATGATAAGCCTTTAAGCATATGTTTCACGTGCAAAATAATACCCAAAGAGTGCAAGTTTCAGGGTCAACCAATTTTACTTACAATGGAATTTTTTTGATAATTACCAATTTCTACTTAATAGTACATGTTTCTAAGGACTTAAACCCATATGGTACATGTTTCACGTCGAAAATACTACCCAAAGAGTGCAAGTTTCTGGGTCAACCAATTTTACTTACAATGGAATTTTTTTATAATTACCAATTTCTACACAATAGTACATGTTTCTAAGGACTTAAACCCATATAGAATTAGAAGTCTTGAGATTCTACCATAGGGATTCTGACGTAGCACGACCATTGTCTAATCCTATACATTCAGCATTTTTTTATCAAAGGCAATTAGTATTGGGCATTGTTGCAACGGTTTTAAATTACAGTTGCAATTAGCCAATTACAATTTCGAAAAAACCTTTATATTGCACAAAATTGTAGATAAATGCAGGCAATCTAGAAGCAACTAGGGTCACAGTGCGGTTATAAAAAATCATAAACTTTGACGTTACAACTGTAATTACAGTTTCAGACCTTACTGTAAAACCTCAGCAACTCCTTAATGGGTTAAAATTTTGAGCTTTGAGCGTTATGTATTCTATTTCTGATTATGAAAATGAGATGGAATATTCCCCTTGAGCATAAAACAAAGTTTAGTTTTAGATGCACTATGAAAAGATTAAATTAAAATAGCTGATAAAAGGATAAACTCTATGCAGTAGCTCAATGGGCAAACAAATTAAGCTGCAAGTCACTGTCAACGCCAGAGTGAACTTACTCATCACCAAAAAAACATTCAAAGAAAAAGTTAATATACCTCCTCGAAGCCAGAAAACCCTGGCCATTCTTGGTTAGTTGGAAGAGTTGAAGGGAAGACATGGCAAAAGATCAACCTCTCTTTTACCAACAAATAAACTCGTCGCAATTGCTCCTCGTACCTTGGGGAGCAACAAAATCTAGCCAAAAATAAAATTCACAGAAAAAATGAAAGACAAGTCAGCAGCCAGAACTGTGGGAAATTTCAATCTCAAAGCATAGCGGCATGCTTTAGATGCACCATACTCCCTCACACACACAATCACATTATCCAGGTTCCCACATCCAGGTCAAACATATCCACATAATGTATATTCATACATTTGAGCAAGGTGCTTCAGTTCAAGATACCAAATAATGACCTCATCACATTAAGAGAATAACTAAATAACAACACCATACCAAATTTCTTCTATTTCAATCACATATCTGTCATTATTAAGTGTAACTAAACAAAATACACAGCAAACAACTTTCTTTGCAGTCAAAATATCACACGCACTTTCTTATAAAATAAATAAATAAAACTCTCCATTTGTCCGTAGTAGTAAATCCCAAACGTGTAAAACCCCTAACAGAAGCTAACCTCCAAGGTCGAAAAAGTTAACCATGCTCCTCCTAACCAACGCGCCTAAAGCTTCGAAATAGAAGATATTCGCTGCAAAACAGAACATTCTAGTTCAACAACAGCAAGCATATTCGATTGTTTGCCAAAGTGCTTTCTCTGCGGCGATCAGACTAACGTATCCGATTCTGCACTAACATGAATAATGACCACAAAAGCTCGATGAGCGAATCCAAGTGTTACTGAACAGAGAAATTGTTCTTCCTAGAAATGGAATACAAGCGAAACAAACCTAATATACACATGATTGATAATTAATTCTAATTCGGTGGCTGAAGGTGGGAACGAAAGCAGAGGTATTGAATAGAGAAGAAGGTTTTAAGAGGTACGCGTGAATTGAATATATGATATATCTGGTTCTGGTTTGGTCAATTATAAAATACTAGCACCTAACCGAAGAGAAGAGACGAGAGAAGGAGTTCATGAGATATGTGAGATAGTTTGAGGGATTATAGTGTGGAAAGCAGCACACGAACGTGTTCCACACGGGTAGTCTTCTTCTCTACCATGGCCTCTCACAAATCGGGTCGGGTTCGATTTCACCTTTGGCTACTGAGTTCATACTTCCCGTAAATTTTTTATTGAAAAATTATATACACACACGCGAACACGTGTTTTGCACTCTAATCAATTTAATGAGATTCAATTGAGCATCCGCTAGATATTTTTTCATATATATTTTTATAATAAAGAAATATATTTTTATGAATTTAAAATTTATTTTCTTAAAATTACTTTTATAAATTATTTAAGCCAAATTAATATGAATTTATTAGAAAAATATACTTTTTAGAGATGTTTATTATAAATGTTACATTAATTTATGTCAATTGTTTTAAAACCATTAACAACATATTTTAGTAATTATAAGGTTTAATTAAGTTTCAAGTAACATGACTGTTATATTGTTTTATTATGTTCCTTAATTGTTTTTATATGTTATTTTATTTTTTAGTAATATTAAGTAATATAGTTTTATTGTTATGTAACAGGAAGCTTTTATTATTATTATTATTAAACGAGATTACGAAAATAAGACAATTTGATAAATGACTTTGAGAATAAATTCAATTATTTTCTCATCGTTGTGGTGGAATCAATACGATGCAATTTGATTCTAATATTATCTTCAATTTTAATAACTTACATTTTTAATTAAATATTTATGCAAGTCTATACGACTGGACAAGGGGAGAGAACAAGATCGTAGTTCTATTTTTTTATTAGCTTTTGAGGACGTATTTATACATGTTATGTATACCCCGTTTTAGGTATTAGTATAAAATACTTTATATGTATGGAGTTTCCATTAAAGTGAGGGTATTATTACCTATACCTAATTCACCAATTCAACTGTCTTACTACTTTAAATGTAACTGAAAAATTTACGTTATTCCAAATTTTTGTTACAAAAATGGGATTGAAGTGTGTCTACTCCTAAAAAGGGTTTGTCTATATTTAAAAAGAATTATTTTAAAATTAAACAATCAGGCAGATTTTAAAATAATTTGGTTGGACGAGTTTTATTAGTTTGAAAAACTAAAGGTAATATATTTTTAAAAAGCGTTGAGTTGTAGACTTTAATGCGTGATTTATTGAGTATAATTGGGTGTTTTGGAGAAATAAACTTAATAAAACAATTCATAAAAAAATTAAAATATTTTGATAAAATATTTTGTTTGGATAAAAAGTTGAAATAAAAGAATTTACAAATTTTATGAAAGTAATTTGATCACTGTAAATTAAATAATTTTAAATTTTACTTAAAAAAAAATAAACTTTAAAACTATTGAAATTCTTGAATTTAGTTTCTTTATTTTTAAACTCTTTATTCATTTTGGTTTTATTTTATTGGAGATATTATTGACTTGACTAAGAACAAGACATGATTAAGAGAAAACATTATTTTAAATTGATATTGGTGAAGGTTTATTTTATAATAGAATTGATAAAAACTATTTTTAGACAATATTATTTAAATTGTTTTATTACCATTGCAAAATAATGTTATTTATCAATTGACATTAGTAATATATTTTTAGTAATATGAGTGATGTTTTTTAACTGATGTTAAACATAATCTTTTATATTGAAATCAAATGTAATTTATTGTAAGTTAAGGTTAATTATTTTTTTTCAATACTGAATAATGTTATTTTTTATCGACATAAATTAAAGTTAATTTTGATTTGTCAACATTAAAGGTTTTTTCTTATTGATGTTAGTTAAGTTTTTCAACCAATATTGGAAGAACTATCTTTTGATCAATACTAATGAGGATTTTTGTATATAAATATTAATATGAATAATTTTGTAGTTTATATGTTAAAATTATTTCGTTATCATTATAAACTATGATTATATGTCAGTCAATATGAATCAATGTTTGTTCAACTAGTGTCAGCAAGAATAATTTTCACTCCTAACCAAATATTTTTTTTTTTTCAATTGATGTCAGTAGTATATTTTTTTAAATATTTCCAATTATTATTTTTTTAATGGGAACTGCCAAAGTTATTTTTATTAAAAACTTATCGATATTTTTTAAATGTGGTTTGAGAAAACTTTCAATCAACCTTAATTAAAATTAGTTTTAACAAATTTAAATTGAAAAAAAAAATCAACCAACATTAACTACAAAGTCAAACAAGATAATCTCAAACAATAATTTAACAAAATAATTCTTTCTTCAATTTAAATAATTACAACTAACATCAATCAAGAAATAATTTAATAAATGTTCGAAAACAAAAGTAGCTTACTCAAGAATTTATGTGTCAATGAAACACAAGCCAACGGCCAACTGTTCCAACCTTTTATGGGCATTCATGGGAACAAATCACCTAACCCATTCAATTCAAGCAGTTGAATTACCCCCTTTATAATAGTGGTTAAAATTTAATAAATTTAACATTTTTTTCTCAATTTTGTTTGCTTTATATATATAAACAGAGCTAGTAATAATAATAAAGTTTAAAAAAAAAGTTTATCCTCGTTAAATGTAATTTATATCAATTTAGTAACTAAAAAAATAAAGATTCGAATAAAATTTTCATCGTGTTCGTATTACTACGAATATAAAGTATCTAGCACCCAATAGATCATTAACCTATTCTTTAATCATATTTTTTTATATAATATTCAAATTTAAGATATTGGAATAGAAAAATGAATCCAACACTATTTAGACTGATAAAATATTGATATTTTAAAGATTAAGTTAACATTAAATAAATAATATTAAATTATAATAACATTTATCTGGTAATTTTTTTTCTTTTAATGACTAGAATAACCGTTTATATATTACATTTATATGATATGACAATACACCAAAATACATTACTAACCTTTATCTGATAATAAATACCCATTATTATATTTTTTTATATTCACCAGTTCAAAAAATTACTCACCATAAACTACCATGACATTGAAGAAAGCTAGAGTTAAAAAGATGACTATGGCATAATTAAACTTTTTTTGTCAATTTAAAAATACACTAATTTTTCAAGAACAAACATGTGATGTAGAAATCTTTTTAAGATAAACAAAAGAAAAACTAACTTCATCATCAAAGAGTGTGATCATTACCTCACGTGACACTCAAAAAGTAAGATAAATGATTATTAACAATTTATTATAATTTATGAATCCATTAATAACTACCTGTAATAACTATAATCAATTGAATCTTACCCAACTTTAATAATAAATTATTTACGAGGTCAAATTGGTAAATTAAACTCATTCATCATGAATGTGAATTGGATTAAATTAAGAAAAGTATAATCTTTTTAAATGTTAGTCAAATTAATTTGATTTACGTATGGTATAAGTTAAACACGTTTCAGCTGAATTGGAAGTAGATAAATCCATAATTTGTTATCAATGGTCATGTATACTTTTTTTTTACAATAATTATTCACTATTTTTAACAATGTATTCATACTTTGATCTTTAATATTGTTTAATAATACTTAATATTTTTTATACTTTTATTAAATTATGAGTTAATATTTTAATTTTGCTTACTATATTTATAATATTATCTTTTAATTAAAATTAATGCTTAATAAAATAGATATATAAACATGTGAATTAAAATAATCTATTTTGATAGTTGTGTAATAAATATGAAATGAAACATAAGTTAAAAAAAAAAAAACTAGGATATATTTAAATAAACAACAACAGGTTATAAAAAAATTAATTTATAAAAAAGTTAATCAGATTCATATTGAAACCCCTCTTTGCATTTGAAAATACTTTATCATTTGTTTAATTAAAAAATAGTACTATGTCATAATCAATAACCTACATAATAAATTTAGGAACCTAATTAAGATTAATACAGAGTTGCCCCTAAGGATTACTATAAATAGGAGGACACATAAGAGATTCAAACTACATTCCCAACACTATTTTGTCTGTCTCTTTATTTTACGTCTTAATCTGTTACTTGTTTCAAGACGTGGTGGGTAAAGTTATTGTTTCCACATATAACAGAATTAATTATAATTTTATTTCCTAAATTTTTCATAAAATATTGATTTTATTTTTTATTCATAATTTTTTATACAGTTTAGTCTCATAAATTATAATTATATTTTGTATAATTTTGATTATTGATTTTCAGTTTTCTACAATTTTGTATATTTTTTAATTTTAAAATACTGAATTATATTTCCTGATGAGTTCTCACAACAGCTATTTTTGTTTATAAAAGAATAAGTATAATGTGTATTTCCAATTGCTATCTATTATATCTAAAAAATAAAAAATTGAGGATAATTGAATTAAAAGTTAAATAGAGTTGCAGATAAATTATGATATCAAAATTACAAATAATTAATATTAAAAATTGTACAAAAAAAGGTTAAAAATACAAATTTTATAAGCTGTAGACACCAGAATTGCATTTTAAGAAAAAAGAAAAGAAAAACTCTAAAGACAGTGAGAGAACACATCTATCACAACCATTTGAAATTAAAGTATGGTTATTGGGTTAATTACCCTTGACCTCATCTTATCTTTATTTATTTTGTTGACTTTTACTATTTATAATGACATTGAAATGTTATTAATTCATTTATAAGTAAGCATTGTTGTTGGTAACCATGTTTACGCCTTCTATCTATCAATATTTTACTATCTATTCTATTTATGACTCCTAAAACTCTATTATTCTTCCGTCTAAATATCTAATATTGAAATTAACATAATATTTATTTATGATTTATCTGTCGTATTTTATATTGAAGCAATTATATTAATTATTTTGTTATAAATTAAAGTTAAAAAAAACATAATTTGTTCCTTTTCAAGATATTGATATTGTGATTACGAAATTGTGTAACGTGATTTAAAATGTATAAACGATAAAGTGAGTATATTTTCTTGTATTCTGTTGTACTAAAGATAAAATTCACTTATTCTTACTAGTCAGTGTGTAGAACTCATGATTGACTGCTCCGGAATTTTGAAATAATCATTACACATTTGTGATGATTTATTAATATTAATAAAAATAATTAATAATTATTTGTTGTCATATTTAAAAAAAAAACATTTTTATTATATAATATATGTTATATTTATCATAGAATTCTATTCTGTATTATATAACTTTATATATATTAGGAGTTGATAATTGCAATTTAGGAGATTGAAAGAGAACATTTGTTTTAAATTTTGCTTAACAAAAAAGTGCTAAAAGAAGAATAGAAATATACAGTTTTTATACAACCACTTGATATTTTTTTACAATCATAAAAGTTTATTCTTTCTAATAATCACATTATCTTTAAAAATAACCCAATTTGCATCCCCTATTAGCTTAAAATGTGATCACTTCTTTAATTTGTTGACAAAAAAATCATCAGAACAAACAAAAATGCCATTAAGGAAGTTTTTGCCCAGCTTTGTTGGGCTTATCTTATTTTCAAAGAGGTACGCCGACCAATTTTTGGGCTATTTTGCCTTCCGTAACCCCATATTTTGAAGCTACACTCCATAAAAATGAAAATTTTAATTTTATCCTTTGAAATTTATATTTTAGATTATACCTTCTTATTGGAATAGAAATATATACTTTTTATTATAAAATCTGAAATATGAAATATATATTTCAACGAGGAGCAGCTTCCAACCCTTTCTTCTTGAAGGATGCCCTTGTTGATGTTATGCACCAAAACCTGTGAGAAGCCTACAATTAATCAACGAGAGTGGAGAAATTTAGTGAGCCTTATGTTAATTCGTTTCTGTTTTGTTGAGGAAGACTATTGCATTCAAGTGGGTGAATGACCAAGGAAGATGAGTGGAGAATAGTTTTGACATTTCAACACCGCTATGCAGTAACCTAATAGCAAGTGTTTGATTGAGTAAATATTTTAACGAACACTTTAAGAAAATAAAAAAAAAATCTATAAATTAGGACTAACTCACTTGGGCACAGGTTATTACAGAAAATAAATAAAATCTTACCTAAATTAATTTATGAAAAAAATTATTTCAATTTTTTCTGACTTTATTCTTTTAAAAATACTTACAGAATTCATCCAAAGATACTCAAGTGATTTTTGACGATATAAATGTAAAATTAAAAAATAATTTCAGCACAAATGGAACATTTTGTAAACACTGCTTGCAACAATTGCTTCACATTGATTAAAAAAAAATTTACATCCCACAGACAACGTTAGGTTTAAAAACCAAATTCTGTTACTCCACATTGATGTAATCAGTAAATTATTATTCAACTTGCACGTGTTTGGATTAGCTTAATTAAAAAAATAGTAATCACTCCTTCAACAGCTTTTTAAAATATTTTCGAAACTAGAAATCAATCATCAGGATGAGTGCAAGAAAATATAACAAGGCCAAGCTGATGAGGAAAACTGTTATCAAAATAATAGTGGAAACAGACCCAAATAAAGCTTAAGCACAAAGAGTTTATATACACAAACCTCCGGAAGAAAACAAAAACTTCACATCCTCCAAACGCTATGCAGTTCTCCAAACTAGAAATCTTCGATTTTTACACTTGACGAGAAAAATAGGGAGAACAAATATGGAACATGCAAAACTTTATATAAAATATCAACCTCAAATAATAGTAAGACCAAAAACTCAGTCTTCACTTTCAACCCGTCACTTACTACAACGACCGACTTAAGAGTTTTCTCTTTTAAAGCCCACAATGCATGTAGAGTGAGAATAGTCACAGCATCCAACCCTGCTTCATTCGTGCCAGAGAACTATTGCACCAATGCAAGGATCTCTGTCAAGGTTCTTCTTCCGCAAGTTGCACATTGTATCCATGCTTTATATCTGGAGGAAACCAAACTTCACATTCAGTAATTGAATAACTTATGTGGTTTAATATTGGTTTGGCTGGCATATTATCTTTATCAAACTATTGTTCTTTTCTTTTTATATATATATATATCAATCAGGTGGGTACTATTCTTTTGAAGAAATCTAAACTAAAGCGAGAGATACAGATTATGGTATGCATGAACCCAACATATAATTTCAAGAATTTCCATATCTATATTTCAAGTTTATAGGACCTATTCTTTTTTACTTTAATTTAAAATGCACACTATTTATTAGCAAATTCCAGTTCCCCAAATCAAAATATAAATAACAAGCACCAAGAGGGATCACAATAATGGAAATTAAAGACAAAGCATAGAAATAGGAAAGTTGTAATAAAAATACCTTTCATTGAAGGTTTGTCATAATCTTTCCTCTCATCATCATTATTCCAATCACCATCGTCATCATCACCCATATCATCCCTTCCATCATTTCCTATATCACTTTTTTCACTAGCTGTCTCCCATTCAGAATCATCAGTCTCTGGGCCATACATATCACCACCATCACCCTGACTATGGACCCCACCATGCTTAACAGCTGCCTCTCGGAATAACCAAGCAGCACGCATCTGCTTCTTAACTAAACGCTCTGCATAATCTGGAACTTTATTTTGCCTCAATGAAAGATCAGGATCATTTGACTGAGAGCACTCGTTTATAAATAAAATAGCATCTAACAAACTCTCTTTCGCTAATCCAAGCATGTCATTAGCTTGTGCTCGTCTCCAGAGGCTTTTGGCATGACGGTTGACAGGTTTATGGAGACATAGTGCACGGGTAGCATCACTAATGGCAGCCAAAGGTTGTTGCAGCAAAAGATGGCATTGAGCACGATTACTATATAGAACAACTCTCTCCTTCCTGGATCTCATAGGACACAATGCCAATGCTTCAGAATATTTTGATGCAGCTCCAGAAATATTTCCAGATGAGAACAAGGAATTTCCTTCAAGCTTGACAACCAGAGCTGCGGCCTGCTTAATATGTAGATCTTCCTTGGGCATATTCTTTTCCCACTTCAATCTCTGCTTCGAATTTAATATATCCTCAATCTGTTCTTTAGTACGACTACTAATTGAGTTTCGACCTGACCCTTGAGACTGGATGCACTCTTGAAGAACACTAACAATTGAATCACCGAGCTTTTTGTGATCACCCAGAGTTGTAATCTCCGCAAGATCAACTAATACAGGCACCACTTTATCAATCACCTACACAATATACGCCAAGGCCTTATCAAACACAGAAATCAATTTAGAATATTCAAATGATACAAACTTATTGTCATAATCTCTAGCAATTGGAGCTTGAATGAATAAATCAAAACATCTAGCTATTCCGACAAATTTAAAACGGAATAATTCTTTGGACACAAGGCATTGTATTGAGAAGGACCAGCCACCTTCCTACTAATGAAGGGAAGTATTAACTAGTTTTAAGTTGCCTGTTTATAGATACTCAAATGAAACTGACATAGAAACCAAAATACTTAAACAAAACCATTCTTTATTTCCTTCTCATCCGATTACCATTTTGGATTCAGAAATCATCTCACTCAGAAAATTTTCTTCTTCAGACCTCAACTTTCGATGAAATTTGCATGTGAAATTAGAGATATTGAAAAGCCTTTTTAACCAAGAAGGAATACAAATAAGAGGAATGAAACGAGATAGATCTTAAGGTGAAGGAGGCTTTTACTTTCATTTCCATTTTCTTTAATTGAATTTAAGTTAGTTCAAGCCATAAGAAAGAATCAACTTTCACTGACATGTTAATCAAAGCATTCTTTCTGAGCCATTCACTAGTATTCCTTAGTGTTCATGTGTGCAAACTAGTTCAACATCTACGAAAAACCAAGCCAGATGCCAATACAGAGTTGAGAAAGTTTCACCTTGTGACATGTATTGGGATCTTGAAGCAACCATAGAAGACAATCGATAGCCATATACTGCCAGTCATCTGAAGAGCGAGCAATATTACACAATGCGTCAATAATACCAGGGCAACTGGCAACAGGTCCTCTACCAAGCTTTTGATGACAAATTGTTCTTAATAAGCCAATACCAGCCGGTGAATTCTCATTCACAAGTCCACCCCACATGCCAGGTAATTTTATCAGAAATTCAGGTTTGCATATGGTAGGAAGAAATTCATGTTTAAATGCAAAGCAATTAATTAGCTGAAGGGACCAACACTGCAACTGACTAGCCCATTCCTCAGCCTTCCTGGACTCCATTTCAACACCACCCATACCACGTGTAAGCAGATCACAATGATAACTAAGCCTTCTATCGACATATTGGTAGAAGTGCGAATAAACTATTTCCAGTGAACTCATTGCCAATTGAATGGAGAGCTCAAGAATTTCACCATTGCTTGCTATGGCAGGAAAAGTGCTGGCATATGTAGCCAAATGTCCCAATGCTCTAACCGCCACCCTCTGCTCAACCCAAGTTAATCTGCCTCTTAAAAGCTCAACCAAGGGAGGAATGACCCCAGCATGCACAGCACTTTCTGCAAATTCCTCCATATTCATAGTGTAGGAACCAATTATATGGGCTGCATAATAAGGAATATATATATTTTGATCATGAGAAAGCCACCGCCGGTTCTTCAGTCCCTTCCATATGAGAGCAGCCATGCATTCAAAAATTCCTAGCTCTATGAATTCCGGGTCATTTGGATGAGCCATAGCCGTGTTCCAAAGGCCACTGATAGGGAGAACCTGGCCATCATCATCTTGCATTGGAAGCTCTCTAAAGAATTTCAGTACACTAGCTCTGCGCTTGCTCGGATTCCCTTCCTTCATGACACAAAAAAAGCATCCTGGGTATGGACAGTCCGATGAAACTTTATCCATGCTCGACAAATTAGAATAACAACCTCGAACATCAACAACTCAATTCATCATCAGGTAGCTGAAGCAAAAAACCACTTCAAAACTGCACACAAGTCACAATAATAAATCAGTAATCAGCACAACACCAGACACATACCAACCAAAAGAAGAATTCTTCTATAGTTCCCTAAACAACAGTAGATTCTCAGAAAGAAAAAAGTATATAAAAAAGCAGGCCATTGATTCATCTCACAACCACTTCCCCATACCCACACCAATAAAAATCGCCAACTCGTTGCAGAAAAAAACCTATACAAACGAGTCCAAATCAAAATTGATTTTTAGTGCTTATTCTGCACCAGCCTTGAAAGAGACAAAGACGCCCACCCACACCATCAAACATTTAAATTAATAGCAAAAACTCAGACTTTCGACATTTATTTTCCCCGTTTTCATCTGGAATAGTAAGGGTAAAGAAACAGTGATTTCTGAAACAGAAATTAAAAACCATAAATATTCTCGCTTCAAAAGTCAAACCCAGAGTGAATCACGGAAAGACGTAGGGCAAGAAGAGGATCATACTACCTAGCTAGTACCTACCAACCACTCACAGCATCAACATTTCCACACAAGTCAACCAAATTCCATTTTGTCTTTGATGTGTTGCAGAATCGACTACGCACTACCCAGTAGCAAAAACCGGTTTTTTTCTGTGGCAGAATCGATTCCACCACGCAAAGAAAAAAAAAAAAAAAAAAAAAAGAGTAGGTGATAAAATTACCCTCCGCTGCGTAACGGTCTTCTCACACTAACAGGGAAAGAAGAACACAGAAGCTGTGAAAGAACAAGAGAGTTGCAAGCAATAAACAGTAAGGAGAAAGTGTGTGGTCGTTTCGGCGAAGCGTCGTTCACGGCGAAGATCGGCGATGTTTGTAAACGACAGATCCAAATTAGTCGTGGTGGGTTACAACCTGAGACCGTTTCATGTCGGAATTCACGTGTTCCTTGGATGCTTTGTGAACTTTCCACTCTCTCTCTCTCTTTCTCTCACGCTTTTCTCACAGCACCGCCATCTTTTGATCTAGGTTAAATTTCCAGTGAAAGAGAGAGAAAGAAGAAAAAGAGAGTGAGCAACGGAGAAGGAAGACAACGGAATAATGCTGAGCCTCTACTACTGTAATGCACAAGTATAAATTTTAAATGATTGGTTTTTATTTTAAATAATTATTTAATTAATTTTTGTGTGCCTATTATACTAAGAAAAAGGAGAGAAATAAATTTTGTTCCAAAAATAGATATTTTAAAAAATGAAAATTAATATAATTAGTATAATTACATAATATTTTTCTTTATAATTGTTTGTACGTATTAAGACAACACTCTAGTGCTTACTTACATCGCTGTCCTCCTGCCGAGAAAATATTTCTTGAAAGGAAATATATATTTTATAATTTCTTACGTTTAATTGCAAAATCAAAAAGATTTAATCCTGTTTTAACTTGATTGAAAAGTGGAAAAATAACCACTATTTAAAAATCAACAGAATAGTTAGATACTACAATTAAAAATAAATTAAACTAGCATTCACTAAATATAAAATCCTCGTTTTAAAAAAAATATAATTAACAGAAATTCACTTCCACAAAAACCTTGTGCAAATTACCGTCTAAAATTCTCGATTTTACTTATTTTCTTCTATTGGTATTAGTTTAAATTTTTTTAACTTACATTTTTACCAATTTTTAATTGATATTTTTTAATATTTATTTATTTATTCTTTAATTTTTTTGCTTGCATATATTTGAATAGGTTCTGGTGTGGGCGTGACCCCGTGAATGGGGCCGATTGCGCACTAGCGTATAATATTGAAATGCATGGGCCAATCAGATACAAACCCATGCATAGGAACAGTGAGAGAAATCAAAAAGCGAAGAGTTGAATAACCCAATACACAATTCTTTTTCAAAAATAATATTATTAATTAATTTTGAGTGAATTACATTTCCTTTTTCCGGTAGGTGCAATTATTAGACCGTTGGTCTCTCTTATTTTAAATTGTTTTTTTGAACTCAAAAAGATTAATTGGGCAATCACACTTTATATATATATATATATATATATATATATATATGCTGTCAGTGGTTTCTAATACCAGTTGATATATTAAGGGGAGATTGGTCTGGCTTTGTTGACTTTGTTTTATATGATTGTTAAATTCTGCACTATATTCTGCTACGTTTATTCCTGCTCCAAGTAGTAAAGATAAAATTTTAAGTATCCGTAATTGGAATTAAAACTGATATAGTTTGTAATGTTGGTCAGCCAGTAAGGGTGTTCCCAGTAGTAAATCCTAGGGTTTAGGCAGTTAATCCGTTGGTAAACTTGGTGGTCCCGATCTAAAACCTAGCATCAGTCGAAACCATGTCTCGGTTACTTAAAATATTATCGAAAGGAAAGGAAAAGGTAGAAGACCAAGGAGAATCTAGTGAAGAAGCTAATAATCATATAATACACCATGAGCTGAGAATCCCTGAAATAGAATCACAA